>Ga0224530_1000084_pt1 | contig 59302 bp, 52 predicted proteins | sample CBST75metaG_FD_179873 | JGI IMG/M metagenome (GOLD analysis project Ga0224530, IMG submission 179873) | Peat soil microbial communities from Stordalen Mire, Sweden - C.B.S.T75 | ecosystem: Environmental > Terrestrial > Soil > Wetlands > Peat | place: Sweden: Norrbotten County, Stordalen Mire...
TGGCTTGGGCCGACCAACTGGGGATACCGCGTCTCTGTTGACCTCAACTTCTCGAACCGCCCGGTGCGGACCCGCATGCCGGGTGGTGTGGCAGGGGAGAGCGGGCGACCGCTCCCCCTATGCCGATAGTAGTCTTCTGCCCACTGTCGTCGTACCTAGACCAAATCCCGCCCGATCAGCCGCCGAATCCTCTCCTTGGTTGGCGGATGGGTCGAAAACAGTCTCCCCACGCCCCCGCCGATCAGCGGCGCAATGATGAACATATGTGCAGTGGAGGCCGACGCCTCGAGTGGAATGCGCTTCGAGTAGTTCTCCAGCTTCTGCAACGCACTGGCCAGAGCATAGGGATTTCCCGTCGTATGCGCGCCCGTCGCGTCCGCTTCGTACTCGCGCGAGCGAGAGATGGCAAGCTGGATCAGGCTTGCCGCAATCGGCGCCACAATCAGCATCAACAGCGCGCCCAGCCCTCCGCCTCCGCGCTCCCGCCGTCCGCCGCCTCCGCCATAGCCGAAGAGCGTCGCCCAGTAGCCCATGCGCGCAATCAGCGTGATCGCCCCGGCCAGCGTTGCGGCAATCGAGCTGGTCAGAATGTCGCGGTTCTTCACATGGCCCAGCTCGTGCGCCAGCACGCCCTCCAGCTCCTCGTCCGTCAGCAGCCCAAGGATTCCGTGCGTCACCGCCACCGACGCGTGCTGCGGGTTCCTGCCTGTCGCAAACGCGTTGGGCGATTCGCTGGGAATCACGTAGATCTTCGGCATCGGCAGGCCATCCTTCGCGGCCAGCCGCTCCACCACCTCGTAGGCGCGCGGCAACTGCTCCCGCGTCACCGGCTGCGCGCGGTACATCTTCAGCGCGATCTTGTCGGAGAAGAAGTACGCCGTGAAGTTCATCGCAACCGAGATCGCGAACGCGATCAGCATTCCGTTCTCTCCGCCGATGCGCTCTCCGATCAGGACCAGAACCACCATCAGCAGGACCAGCATCAACGTCGATTTAAAGGTGTTCATAATCTCCCCTGGCCGCGCCCGTCTGCTTCATGCAGCCTCGCTTGCCCTGTTACTCATTGGACGCCGCAGGCGCGGCTTCGCTTCGTGCCAGCGCGCGCCGCAGCACCACGTCGAACGCCGCCTTATGCTCTGCGTATTCGGCCTCGCTCAACCGGCCCGCCAGCCGGTCCGTCTCCAGCACAAACAGCTCGTCCCGCAGCGCATGCAACAGAACGCCCGGCCCCGCAGCCGCAACCGCACCCGTCGCGGTGGAAGCCGTGAGTGGGGTGAAGCCTTCCGCAGCGGGAAGCGACGAATCCGCGCCTGCAACTGCACCGGCCGCACCCCCCTTCAGCATCGCGCCCGCGCCCACCACCAGGGCCACTCCGAGCAAGCCAAGAATCCACCACTTATTCTTCGCCAACAGGTCGTTGGTGCCGTTCGGATCGCCCGGCGCGCCCAGCCCGCCGCCCGGCCGCGAACCGTTCGCTGCCGTCTGTCCGCCGTTGCCGGCCTGCCCGCCCATGCCTTGTGCCGAACCCTGTTCCGCGCCCTGCGCGTCCTCGGTCGTCTGCGGCAACTGCCCCGTGCCGCTGATGCTGAACTCGACCGGCTGCGCAAACGCATGCTGGTGCGCGTCGTAGCTCTGCGCGGTGGCTTCGAGATTAATTGCCTGGAACTCACTCGGTCCTTGGAACTGCATCGCCTTCGGCAACATCACCGCGACGTCGCCGGTGGGCATGGAGAGCTTCAGCGAGAACCCCTGCTTGCCGTTGTAGGGCAAGCTGTAGACCACCTGAAAGCGCGTCTCGCCGGGGCGCACCGGAAACGTGAACGCATAGTGTCCGCTGGCCGCGTCCAGCGTCTTCACCTCGGTATTGGTGGGCATGCCGCCGGGCGAGTTGGCCTGGGCCTGGATGATCGCTGCGCCCTTCGGCAGGTAGAAGTCGAAGGTATTGCCTCCTACCTCGGTGCGTGGCGGCGTGCTGGCGTTCATCACCCCGAAGTTCTCGTCCGCCTGCAGCGTCTTGCCGCTCACGTCCGTCTCCACGCTCAGCACCAGGGCCTCGCCGCTGATGCCCGCGATCTTCGCCGCCGAGTCGTACACATCGATCTCCACGCTGCCCGCGCCCGGCGCCACGCTCTTGAAGTACTCCGCCCCGCGATGCGTCACATGCAGCAGTGTCTGCCCGCCGTCCGGCGCGTTGACGTGGAAGCGCCCCTGCGCGTCGCTGGTCGTCTTGGCGATCTCATTCATGCTCTGCGCCGTGTTGATGACTGCAATCGTATCGCCCGCCGAGGGCTTGCCCGTCGTGCGGTCCGTCACCGTGCCGGTCAGCGTGCTTGCCAACGCCGTCGCCGCGCACAGCATCATGCAGCCGAGCAGCAGGAAAACAGCAGACGAAAAAGTGCGCAGCGTTCTCGTCATAGTGCCAAGCGTTCTGGTCGAAGTGCGATTCGTTCTCATCGAATTCGTCAAGGTCATCGGGTCCAGTTCTCAATCGTCAGATTGGGGATGCGGCTGAATTCGCGCTCGTTGTTGGTAACCAGCGTCAGCCCAAGTTGCAGAAAAGACTGCTGAGTAGCGTTCACGGTTTACCAACCTTCGACATCTTCGGGAGGAGGATCAACCCGGCCGTCAGCATAGAAATCTTTTGGCATTGACCTCAGTGCTTCAAAGGCCCTCATGAGGGCATCGTTCTTCGGCGCAGTAATCAGCTTATCTTTGGCTGGAGTGCGCTTTATAGGCGGCGGTTTCTTCATGGCTGTGATCTCTGCAAGAAGTATATGGTTTGTTCAAACCCTTACGCCCTGGCGCGAGTGCTCTTCATGCCGCGCGCCACCAGCGCCTCCATCTCGGAGATTGTCTTCGCGGCTTCGTCTTCCAGCGCCGTGCGCTGCTGGTTGTAGTCGGCCTTGGGATACTTTCCCGCAAGATACTCGAAGTTCAGGTCGCGCAGGTTCTCGTAGATTGCGTCCTTGCGCTCGCGCAGGTAGTCCACGCGCGTCTTGTCGGCTTGCACAAAGGGGTTTCGCTCCGGCCAGAAGATGTACGCGAAGCAGCCGAGTGTGAGTGCGGCAATGGCGGCGATCAGGCTCATTCAGTACTCCGTCTCGCGGCGTATGCGCTCGCGCAACTCCGCGTCCTGTGGATTGGATTCGCCAGAAGCGGGAAGGTTGCCGACAGCGTCGCCGCTATCGAATCCTGCCGCGCCTGCCATCCGCAAAGCCCGTCGCTTCCACGCCCACACAATCCCAAACGTGCCCAGCGTGGCAAGAAAAAAAATCACGGCGGGAACAATCCATGCCGCGTTGTCGAAGCCCCCGCGAATGGGCGCGGCCAGAATCGTCGCCCCGTACTTCGCCACAAACCAGTTCAGCACCGCAGTGTCGTTGCCGCCACTGTCGATCTGCGCGTGCAACTCGCCGATCATGCGCGCCGAATCCGGGCAGCCCACGTGGTTGCACTCCAGCAGCACCTGCTGGCATCCGCAGCTGCACATCAGCTCGTGTCCCAGCCGGTCGTAGCGCGACTCGCCTGCGCCCAGCATCACCACTGTAACCACGCACAGCAGCGCAAGCTGCACCGTCCGCGCCCAAAACACCGGGCCGAGCAAGAGTTGCACGCGGTGAAAATCAGTGCGCCGGAATTGTTCGCGCCTACGCATGGGGTACCTTCTCCACATCACTCGCCGTGCCCAGTCCCGCAGCCGAATCTTCCTGCCGCACTCGCGCCGGTGTACGCACCAGATTCGGCGCCAGCGCAATGAAGGTTCCCAGAACCACAATCACCACGCCAATCCATATCCACGCGATCAGCGGATTCAGAAACACCTTGAGGATCGGCCGCCCGCTGTCCGGGTTCCTGCCCTCGAAGACGGTGTAGAGGTCGGCCTCGGCGGTCGAGTGCAATGCCACAATCGTCGATGCCTGCTCATGGTCCGTGCCCGCGAAGTACGTCCGCTTCTCCGGCGCAAGCTGCGTGATGTACCTGCCATTCTTATATGCATCGAGCCGCGCGTAGTCCGTGTCGTACTCCGGCTTGCTGTCCTGCGTTATGCCCACGCACACCAGCCGGTACGGCCCAATCGCAAGCGTGTCGCCATAGCTCATCTCCATCTCGACGGCCCGGTTGAAAGCTCCGCCCGCGATGCCGATGAACATCACCACAATTCCGAAGTGGATGATGTACCCGCCGTATCGCCGCGTGTTGCGCCGCGTCAGCAGCACCATCGACGAGATCAGGCTCTTGCCCGTCTGCGCGCGCACCACCGAGGCCCCGCGCGTGAACTCCTCCGCAATCGCGGTAATCACGCCCGCCGCGAGCGTAAACGCGATCAGCGAGAAGAAGGTGGACTGCATGTCGTCGCCATCGTTCCATGGACGCAGCCCGGCGATCGTCAGCCCGATGGCCGTCACCGCCATCGCAATCGACGGCAGAATGAAGTTGCGCCGGATCGAGCGCAGCGTGGTCGATCGCCACGCCAGCAGCGGACCGATGCCGGTGAGGAAGAGTAGAAACAGCCCGATGGGAATGTTCACGCGGTTGTAGTACGGCGCGCCCATTGTCACCTTCGAGCCGGTCACAGCCTCCGAGAGCAGCGGAAACAGCGTCCCCCACAGAACCGTGATGCACGCCGCCAGCAGGATCATGTTGTTGAACAGGAAGCTCGACTCGCGGCTCACCAGCGACTCCAGCTTGTTCTCCGACTTCAGATGGCCGCGGCGAAGAATAAACGTGATGAGACAGACCAGAAACGCAATCACGATGAACGTGTAGAACCATGCGCCGATGGACGACTCGGCGAAGGCGTGGACCGAGCTGATGATGCCCGAGCGCGTCAGCAGCGTCCCCAGAATGGTCAGCAGGAAAGTGCTGAAGATCAGCCACACGTTCCAGTTCTTCATCATGCCGCGTTTTTCCTGCATCATCACCGAATGCAGGAACGCAGTGCCCGTCAGCCATGGCATCAGCGACGCGTTCTCCACCGGGTCCCACCCCCAGTACCCGCCCCAGCCCAGCACCGAGTAGGCCCAGTGCGCGCCGAGAAAGATTCCGCAGGTCAGAAACAGCCACGTCACCATGGTCCAGCGCCGCGTAATGTGGATCCACTTCTCGCCCGGATAGCGCATCATCAGCGCGCCCAGCGCAAACGCAAACGGAACCGCGAAACCAACGTACCCCAGGTACAGCATCGGCGGATGGATCACCATCTCGGGATACTGTAGCAGCGGGTTCAGCCCCGCCCCATCGAGTGCCGCCGGCCCCGGTGCAATCGAGAATGGCGTCGCAACAATGGTTAGCAACAGCAGAAAGAAGACCTGGATCGCCGCCAGGATCACCGACGCGAACGCCGTCAGCCGCACGTCCACGTGGTGCCGCACGCGCAAAACGAATCCGTAGGCGCTCAGCAGCCACGCCCACAGCAGCAGCGATCCCTCCTGCCCGCTCCACAGCGCCGCAAACTTATACGCCGGATTCAGCGCAATATTGCTATGCGCGCGAATGTACTCCACCGAAAAATCGTTACTCAGCGCCGCCCACACCAGCGCAAATGCCGCCGCGCACAGCACCACGAAGCTGGCAATCCCAGCCCGCCGCGCCGTTTCGCCCAGCCGGTTCCAGCGCGCCTCGGGGATGCCGGTCGCACGCCTCCCGCCCGCCGTCGAGCCCCACAGCGCGAAGCTTCCCACCACAAAGTTGTAGACGGTCAGCCCGAGCCCCAGCAGCAGACAGAAGCTTCCGAACTCCGGCATGGGGTGAACGCTCATCGCCCAGTCATTGTCTCAGATACTGGGGCAGCAATGTTGCTTATATTGTGATGTGCGTCACGCCAAGCGGGTTTCTGGATCGCACGATGACACGGGAATGCCTCAGGCGACACCTTCATGCTCCTGCTGGAGCATCCGCTGTAGATTGAATAGAAGCAGATCGGGCAGCAGAGGCTTCAACAGAAAGCGCACATCCATCCCCGCGTACTCGTACTCCGCGTCTTCCAGGCCGCTGATCACCATCACCGGCAGCTCGGAATGCGTCTTGCGCAGTTCGCGCACAAACTCCGCGCCGCTCATCCCGGGCATCGTGTGGTCCGTGATGACTGCGTCGATCGCTACAGGAAACTCGTCGTGCTGAAACTGCTCCAGAGCGCGCGCGGGATTCATCATCGCAATCACAAAGTACCCGGCCCGCCGCAGAATGGCCTGGCGGGTAGTGGCTTGGATCGCATTGTCGTCGATCAACAGCACGGTACCTGCATCCTGCGGAATGGCGCTCTGCGGGGTCAATTGCTATACGTCCTCCATCATTAGATGCACTCGCTCGCCTGCGCTGAAATCTACGCGATGTGCTGTGCGGGCAGCCCGGTCCGGGTCCGGCCCGCGCAACTCGCCCTCCGCGCTACAACCATAGATGCCAGAATATCTGCTCGCGTTTTCCCCCTCGGTCTCTTTTCTGACCGCTGAATTGCCGGCCATCCGTCCTATCCTCCGCCCCGCCCCATATTCTGCGCTGGACTCAACCGGCCCAAACATTTACAGTTGCCGGGAAAGTATAAACCTCCAAAACCACGCGCTGCGAACTCGCCGTCCAAGGATAGCCCAAAGTGACCCCAACCAACCTCACCTACATCGACTGGCTCATCATGCTGGTCTACTTCGCCTTCGTGCTGGGCATCGGTTTCGCCCTCAAGCGCTACATGAAGACCTCCAGCGACTTCTTCCTCGCTGGCCGCTCCATTCCGGCCTGGGTCTGCGGACTGGCCTTCATCTCCACCAACCTCGGCGCGCAGGAGGTCATCGGAATGGGCGCCTCGGGCGCCAAGTACGGCATCCTCACCAGCCACTTCTACTGGATCGGCGCCATCCCAGCCATGTGCTTTGTCGGCATCTTCATGATGCCCTTCTACTACGGCTCCAAGGCCCGCTCCGTGCCGGAGTTCCTGCGCATGCGCTTCGACGAGAAGACACGCGCCGTCAACGCCTTCTCCTTCGCCTTCATGACCATCTTCTCCTCCGGCATCTCCATGTACGCCATGGCACTGCTCATTCAGGAGCTTGGTCTCTTCCACAACATCCTGCCCGACGCCTACATCTTCCACGTCTCCATCATCCTCTCCGCGCTCATCGTGCTCGGATACATCTTCCTTGGCGGGCTGACCAGCGCGATTTATAATGAAGTCCTCCAGTTCTTCCTCATCGTCGCCGGCCTGCTTCCCCTGGTCTGGATCGGCCTGCGCAACGTCGGCGGCTGGCAGGGAATCAAGAACACTCTGCCCGCCAACATGACCCACTCCTGGCAGGGCATGGCCCACGCCAACACCAACTCGCTTGGCGTCGAGTGGTTCGGCCTGGTCATGGGCCTCGGCTTCGTCTCCAGCTTCGGCTACTGGTGTACCAACTTCCTGGTCATCCAGCGCGCCATGGCCGCCGACTCAGAGGACTCCGCCCGCAAGGTCCCGCTCATCGCCGCCATGCCCAAGATGTTTCTTCCCTTCCTGGTCATTCTGCCCGGCCTTATCGCCGTCTCCATCGCCACTCACACCAGCGGGCTGGCAAACGGTGCAAACCCCGCCGTCGCCTCCTCCTACGTCAACGCCCAGGGCAAGCCCCTGCCGCTCGACGAGGCACATCCCCACGGCATCATTCCGGTCAAGACCGACGCCATCACCGGCAAGGACGTCGTCGATTCCAACGGAGTCCTGGTCTACGACTACAACAAGACCATCCCCGTCATGCTGCTCACCTTCTTCCCCACCGGCGTCCTCGGCCTCGGCCTCACCGCCCTGCTGGCCAGCTTCATGTCCGGAATGGCCGGCAACGTCACCGCATTCAACACCGTTTGGACCTACGACATCTACCAGGCCTACATCAACAAGAAAGCCTCCGACGCGCACTACCTCTGGATGGGCCGAATGTCCACCATCGGCGGGATTCTGCTCTCCATTGGCGCGGCCTACGCCGTCACCAGCTTCAACAACATCATGGACGCGCTGCAACTGGTCTTCGCACTGGTCAACGCGCCTCTGTTTGCCACCTTCCTGCTGGGAATGTTCTCCAAGCGCACCACCGGCCACGGAGCATTCACCGGCCTGGTCGCGGGCACCATGGGTGCGCTCGTCCACCACGGCCTCACCCTGCCCATGGGAGACGCGGCCGGCATCCACGGCGGATGGATCCACATCCTCCACCGCTACCCCAGCGACATGGCGCAGAACTTCTGGACCGCCATCTTTGCCTTCACCATCAACTGGGTCGTTACCATCGTCGTCTCGCGCATGTCCGCGCCGCGTCCGGAGCCGGAGTTGGTCGGCCTGGTCTACTCGCTCACTCCCAAGCCCGTCGAAGCCGACAAGGCCTGGTACCAGAGGCCGACCGTATGGGCACTCGCCGTGCTCGCCCTCGCCGTCGTCCTCAACATCATCTTCGCGTAAAGGCAGTGGTAAGTGGACAGGGGTAAGTGGTAAGAAAAGACCACTTCCTTCTCCACTTACCACTTACCACTTACCACTTACCACTTACCACTTACCACTTACCACTTACCACTTACCACCTACCACCTATCACTTACCACTGGAGTTCTTATGGGTCTCGACATCCGTATCCCCCTCGGCCTCGTCTTTCTGCTCATCGGCGGCATCATGGGCCTCTTCGGCCTCTACACCCACGGCGACGCCGCGCTCTACCAGAAGTCGCTCGGCATCAACATCAATCTCGTCTGGGGTGGCCTAATGTTCGCCTTCGGCGCCATCATGTTCTTCTTCGGCAAGCGCCACAAGGCACCCGACGCCACTGTCACGCCTGCGCCGCCCGACGCAAAATAGAGAACGCTGCAACAAGCGCCAACGGCGCGTCCTATACCAGCCGCAAGGTACATATCCGCGACGGGCGGATTGTGTAAGGGCGATGCGCGCGACGTGAGACCGACGTGCTGGATTTGGGGGATTGGTTATTCCATCGGCCATACGGTAGTGGGTCAATTTGAAGTAAATGATTGAAGTTCCGATAACCAGACATTGCAGGAGCGCTACAATTCAAGCGAATCGGGGTCTAAGCGAATCGGTGCCGAAAATGGAGATTCCAGTATGAAGATCTTCCGTCTTGCCGTTGCTCTTCTTCTCGCTTCCTCCTCCTCCATGCTACTCGCGCAGACGCCGGCTCCGGCAAAGGCCCAGGCACCGCCGGTTCCGGCAAAGGACCGGACGCCGCCGGTCTCGACCGAGCCGCTCATCGTCGATGTGCATCCGTCTCCTTACCGCTCCGAGAACTACAGTATCAATATTGGCGATCAACGCTTCGACATGCGCGAGGCAACGCTGCTCTACATGATTACTCTCGCGTACAACCGCGAGGGTGGCACCATCCTCGGCGGTCCGTCCTGGATCGACTTCGATCGCTTCGACGTCTCCGCGAAGGTCTCCTCTCTGAAGCTGCCGAGCTTTAGCGCAGAACAGGTGAATCCGCAAATCCAGCAAAACCCCGAAGATCAGATTCGTCCCGTGCTGAAGCAGGTTCTGGCGGAGCGTTTTCACCTGAAGTATCATACGGAGGACCGGCCGCTACCCGGCTATGTCGCTACGGTTGCAAAGGATGGCACGAAGCTGGCAGAGGCGAAGGACCCTACTGCTCCAAATAGCTGCCAGGATGGAGACGACAAGGCGACTCCAGGAGATAAGGTTTTAATCTGCACATCCTCGACTATTGGGCAGTTTCTTTCGTCCTTTGGCGGGGTTTTTGATCATCCTGTAATTGATCACACGGGTCTGAAGAAATCGTATGACATCACGGCTCGATTCGTCTTCGGCCAGGCGCAGACGCGCGAAGAATACATTCGTGTCGTCACTGATGCATTGAAGCAGCAGCTTGGCCTCGTGATCGCGCCCGGGGATGTATCGCAGCCCGTCATGGTCGTCGATGAGGTGAACCAGACCCCGACTCCGAACCCGCCGGACATCGCAAAGCTGATCCCCACGCAACCCGATCTGGAGTTTGAGGTCGCCACCATCAAGCCCGCCGCCGACACTGAACCGCAGAGGCAGATTCGCCCCCTCGGCTCCCAGATTATCTTCAGCAGTTGGTCCATGCAGCAGCTTCTTGTCATGGCCTGGGACCTGCCCACCGCGGTCCTGCTCGGCAATGCGCCGCCATGGCTCAGTCATGTGCGATACACAATCCAGGTGAAACTGCCACCGGATATCGATGCGCGTACCGTGTTCCAGGATTATTATCTGCTCGACCGGATGCTTCAGAAGCTTTTCGTCGATCGCTTCCAGCTCAAATACCACTGGGGCGAGCAAACGCAGGATGGCTACGTGCTCCTTGCGGGTACTCCAAAGATGAAGAAGGCCGACCCCAACTCGCGGAGCTCCTGCGGAGATGGATCGCCCGCAGGCGAAAAGGATGTCCGCACCACGCCGGGCTCCCCGTTCGACAATGAGTTCCACTGCCAGAATGTCACCATGGACCAGTTCGCCGACGTTGTGCAGGGACTCGCGAGGTCTGATATCAGGAACCGCGTGCCTAACAAGACAGGCCTCGCGGGTTCCTACGACTTTACGCTCTTCTACACCAGCACCCCCAAGCTTCGGACCGATGCAGCTGCGGCTGTCGATGCGTCTAAGGAAGCCGGCGAAGCTACAGCGCCTGTCCAGGGCGTCTCCATAGAAGACGCCTTTCGCAAGCAGCTCGGCCTTCGGCTCGAAAAGCAGCCCTTGACGCTTCCAGCTCTCGTCCTGGATCACATCGAACAGACACCGACTGAGAATTGAGCCCACACACGGTTTACAGCTTTATATGCGATGACAATGCTGTGCATGAAATACGGCGTTATCGGTAACTTCGTTCGAGGCGGACTTCAAACTGACCCGCCATTGGACTCCTCAAAATCACTTTATCTCGCCGGGTAAATCTGCGAGACTGGAAGTATGAGTGCAACCATGACCAAGGTATTGACGGACCGGATCAACCGGATTGAAGTTTCAGCGACCATGGCGATCACAGCGGAGGCGCTGAAGATGAAGGCGGCGGGGATCGACCTGGCCAACTTCGGCGCGGGCGAGCCGCACTTTAACACGCCGCAGCACATCAAGGACGCGGCGATCGAGGCGATCGAGAAGAACTTCACGCGTTACACGGCGGTGCCCGGCATCCCCGAGGTGCGCAAGGCCATTGTGGAGCGCCACGCCGCCGACTTCGGCTCCGGCTACGCGGTGGAGGAGTGCGTCTTTACCACGGGTGGCAAGCTGGCGCTGTTCAACGCGATCCAGGTGTTGGTGGAGCGCGGCGACGAGGTGGTGCTGCCGGTGCCGTACTGGGTCTCGTTCAAGGACATCATCGAGTACGCGGGCGGCAAGGTGGTGTATGTGGAGAGCGACGAGCGCGAGGACTTCCGCATTACCGCGAAGATGATTGAGGCGGCGATTACGCCCAAGACGAAGGCGATCATTCTGAATACGCCGTCGAACCCCTCTGGCGCGGTGGTGTCGGCGGCGGACCTGGAGGCGATTGTGCGCCTGGCCCATGCGCGCGGCATCTATCTGCTGCTGGACGAGTGCTACGCATACCTGACATACACGGGCAAGCCGGTGAGTGGCGGAACGTTTACGGATTGCAAGGACCATGTGGTCATACTGGGTTCGCTGTCGAAGACCTACGCGATGACGGGCTGGCGCGCAGGATTTGCGCTGGGGCCGAAGCAGATTATTTCGGCGATGAGCAAGCTGCAGTCGCAGAGCACGTCGAATGCGACCAGCTTTGTGCAGAAGGCGGCGATTGCCGCGCTGACCAGCTCGCAGCAGTGCGTGGTGGAGATGCGTGCCGACTTCCTGAAGCTGCGCGACCGGATTTTGGCCGGGTTGAAGACGATTCCTGGGATCGAGTGCACAGTGCCGCAGGGCGCGTTCTATGTGTATCCCAACGTGAGCTCGTTCTTCGGCAAGGGCGGGATCAAGTCCGCGTCGGATGTGGCCTCGAAGCTGTTGAGCGAGGCGCGCGTGGTGGTGGTTCCGGGCGAGGCATTCGGGACGACGGAGCACATACGGCTCTCCTACGCGGCCTCCGCCAGCGTGGTGGACGAGGGCGTGAAGCGGATGCGCGAGCTCTTCGGCCAGTTGAGCTAAAGGGACTGTTTGAAAACTATACTGTTCGATCTCCGAGGCGAAACAAACAACGACGAAATACGGGGATTCTTTGCTGCGCTCAGAATAACAGCAGTAATGATGCGGACTATAGAGACAGAACACTAGAATAGGAGCCTATGGATTTGGCGAAGGGCAAAGCGGGGCCACGATTTGCCCCGATGATTCTGGCGGGCGGGAGCGGGACGCGCTTCTGGCCGAGGAGCAGACGGGCACACGCCAAGCAGGTGCTGGCGCTGGATGGCGAGAAGACCATGATCCAGCAGACGCTGGAACGGCTGCTTCCGCTGGTCGCGGCCGAGGACGTGTGGGTGTTCACCAACAAGCTGCTGAGTGCCGTGATCGCTGAACAGTTGCAGCAGGTGGCGCGGGACAAGATTCTGGCGGAACCGGTGGCGCGCAATACGGCGCCAGCGTGCGCGTTGGCGGCGTTTCTGCTGGAGCGGACGGCTCCGGAGACGGTGATCGGCGTCTTTCCGTCCGACCATGTGGTCCGAAACAATGCCCGCTTCTGCGAGGTGATCCGGGCGGGCATAAAGCTGGCGGCCAGCGGCGAGCGGATCGTGGTGCTGGGCGCGCCGCCGACGCGGGCGGAGACGGGATATGGATATATCGAGCTGGGCGACGTAGTGGATGCCGCCAGCGTGCCCTGCGGCGATGTGCCAGTGCGCCGGGTGAAGCGGTTTACGGAGAAGCCGGATCTGGCGCGGGCGCAGGAGTTTGTCGCCTCGGGCAACTACGCGTGGAACGGCGGGATATTTCTGTGGAGCGCGCGCACGCTTGCCAATGCGATTCGCGAGTACTCGCCGGCGATGGCGCTGCTGCTGGAGAAGATTGCCACGGCCCATGCAAAGTCGCGGGCGGAGTTCAACCGCGTCTTCGCCGAGGTGTATCCGCTGTGCCAGGAGATCAGCATCGACTACGCGGTGCTGGAGCCGCGCTCGGCCAAGGGCGAGGCGGGGGCGGAGATCTACTGCCTGCCGGCGGACTTCGCGTGGAACGATCTGGGCTCGTGGGCGGCGCTCTACGAGCATCGGGCAGGCTATAAGCCGGGAGACCTGGAGACGGAGAATGTGTGCGACGGAGCGAGTACGCAGAGCGTCGTCATCGATGCCGAGGGCAACTATGTGTACGCGCTGGGCAAGGTTGTGGCGCTGATCGGCGTGAGCGACCTGGTGGTGGTGGAGACTACGGACGCGCTGCTGATCACAACACGCGAGAGGTCGCAGGACGTGGGCAAGGTGGTTGCGGAGCTGAAGGCGCGGGGCCGCTACGATTTAATCTGAAGGCTGTAGATTCAAGGGCTGCAGCGCGACACGGCGTTCGCGAAGGACGCGCGCGGGAATCGAAGGAAGAGATGGCGGAGACGAAAACAGCGGTAAAGTTCGGGACGGACGGATGGCGCGGCATTATCGCCGACGACTTCACCTATGCCAATGTGCGCGTGGCGGCGCGGGCGATTGCGAACTACGTTCTACAGCATGAGGACGCGAAGCGCGGAGTGTGCATCGGCTACGACACACGCTTCGGCTCGCGGGCATTTGCTATTGTGGCGGCCGAGGTGCTGGCCAATGCGGGGATTCCGGTGGCGCTGGGCTCGGAGATTACGCCGACTCCGGCACTGTCGTATGCGGTGCGCGGACGCAAGGCGGCGGGCGGGGTGATGATCACGTCCAGCCACAATCCTGCGCAGTGGAACGGCGTGAAGTACAAGGCGAGCTACGGCGGTTCGGGCAGTCCCTCGATCATGGCAGCGATCGAGAGCACTCTGGGCGATCCGCTGCCGGATGCTACGACACCGGCGAAGATCGAAGAGGTGAACTTCAACCCGGAGTACATTGCGGCAATTGCGAAGTTCGTCGATCTGGATGCGATCCGCCGCTCGGGCTACAAGTTTCTGATCGACTGCATGTATGGATGCGGACGCGGCGTGATTGCGGGAATCTTTACCCGCGCGCAGATTCCGTTTGTGGAGATACGCAGCGAGCTGAACCCGCTGTTTCCGGGGATCAATCCGGAGCCGATCCTGCCGCACATTCATGCGACGCAGTTGGCCGTGGTGGCCCAGAAGTGCGATGCGGGGTTCATCACGGATGGCGACGCGGACCGCATCGGCGCGGTGGATGAGCACGGCAACGTGGTGGACGCGCACAAGGTCTTCTCGGTGCTGCTGTACTGGCTGCTGACGCGTAAGGGCTGGCCGGGCGATGTGACCCGCGCATTCAATACCACCAAGATGATCGACCGCATCGCGGCGAAGTACGGGCGCACGCTGCATGAACACGGCATCGGATTCAAGTATGTGTGCGACCTGATGCTGAAACAGGAGATCCTGATCGGCGGCGAGGAGTCGGGCGGAATCGGCATCAGCCGCCACCTGCCGGAGCGCGACGGGCTGCTGAACTCGCTGCTGCTGGCCAACGTGATGGCCGACGAAAAGAAGACGCTGGGGCAACTGGTGGCGGCGCTACAGGAGGAGTTCGGCGAGCATCAGTACGGGCGTATCGACATGCACATCGACGAGGAGTTGAAGCAGTTGGCGATTGCACGGGCGGGCGCGCTGGTTGCGGGCGACACGATGGCGGGGATGAAGATTCTGCGCGTGGAGACGATGGACGGGATCAAGTTCTTCCTCGACAATCCTGCCGCAGCGACAAAGAAGAACGCCGCGGAGACGTGGCTGCTGCTGCGCGCGTCGGGGACGGAGCCGCTGCTGCGCGTCTACTGCGAGAGCTGTGCTGTGGAATCCGTAACGCAAGTGCTTGAGGGCGCGCGGGCGTTTGTTTTGGCGGGGCGTGCGGCTTGAGCGAGACGGCTGCGAATGGATTGTTGACGGTCGAGACTAAAGGGCTTCTCTTCGACATGGATGGAGTGCTGATCCGCTCCATCGGGTCGGTGGTGCGCTGCTGGCAGCAGTGGTGCAAGCAGTACAACGTGCCCAATGCGGAGAAGTTTCAGGTGCCGCACGGCACGCGCGCGGTGGACATTGTGCGGATGCTGAAGCCGGAGTTCGACGAGGCGCAGGTGGCAGAGGGGCTGCATGTGATCGAGGAGATGGAGGTCGCCGACACCGCCGACCTCAAGGTACTGCCCGGCGTGAAGGAGTTGCTGGCGAGGCTTCCGCTGGAGCGCTGGGTGATTGTCTCCTCGGCGACGCGGCGGCTGCTGATTGGACGGCTGGAGGCTGCCGGTCTGCCGGTTCCCGCGCGCTTCGTCAGCGGAGACATGGTGGTGCGCGGCAAGCCCGATCCAGAGCCGTACCGGCGCGGCGCGGAGCTGCTTGGCTTTGCGCCCGCGGAGTGCGTGGTGGTGGAGGACGCGCCTTCGGGTGTTGGCGCGGGAGTGGCCGCGGGATGCCGCGTGCTTGGCGTACTGGGGACGCATCCGGCGGAGAAGTTGCGCGCCGCAACGTGGATCGCGCGGTCGCTGGAAGAGGTCGAGGTGACGGTTAAGGCGGATGGGTTGGAACTGCGCTTTACGCCGGTGGGTTGAGCTTGCATCCCACCCATCGCGATGAAGCTGCGATGGATATGGTACGCACTGTTTATAGTTAGATCATGATTTCAAAAACTTAGCGTGGGCAACCGCCCCAAGCAGGGGTACACTTTTAGGCATCGCGGAACTGAAAGGAAAGACCCATGTCGAGATTTACTCAGAACTTGGTTCTTGCGTTGTGTGGAGCAGTCACGAGTGTCATCATCGCCGCTATTCTGGCTTTTGTTGAACTGCAATGGGGGTGGGCACTCTACAGCTATACCTTATGGGTCATCATCCCCGTTGGTGCTGGCCTCGCCGGGTTCGCCGCTGCAAGTGGGTACTACTTCGGGTCGCGCCTCCTCAACTTCCGCCCCGGTCGTGATTTGTTGGTCGGAATCACCGCCATCTCGGCAGGGACGTTCTTCTTCATCTACTGGCTTGAGTATGTGTTTATGACGGTGGATGGCAAGCAGGTCAGTGACGCTATTAGCTACAGCGAGTTCCTGAACTTCATGGTTACGCACACCGCCCTCAGCTTCGGCTATAGGGGTCACTTCTTCGGTGGCGGGGTAGACATCGGTGCGGGTGGAGGATACCTCTTTGCGGCTCTCCAAATACTAGGGTTCGCGGTCGGCGGCTATTGTATTTATATGTATCTAGTCGGTCTGCCCTACTGCAAAGATTGCGGACGCTATTTCAAAGACAAGGCCATGCAGATAAGGTATTTTGATGACACCGATACGGTAGCGGCTTCGACCGAGGCGTTCTTGTTGAAGGTGCGCGAGGAGCGGTTTCAGGAATCCATTCAAACGCATGCTGCAACCGGGTCTACCAAACCCACTGGATCAAGCATGTTTAAGTCCAGCATCGAACTGCAACGATGCAAGGGTTGTGAGAAACGCTACTTGAAATTTGGAGTGATGCGTTGGGTCAATAAGGAATGGAAGGAAATCGCCGATTTTGGCTACTCAACCTACATCATGGAGCGGGTAGAAATAGTCAAGAACCTGAATCCGTAAGATTGCTTTCCCACGAAAACCGGCTCATACTCAAGTCAAGGTAGTCGTCCGGGAGCGTCACCTTACTATAAGGAGACCACCGTGAATGTCATGGAAGATATATACCCGACAGTTACAATCAAGATAATCGGAGGGAATGCCCCGTTTCAGTATGAGGTTTCCCTGAAAGATGCTACGAACATAGACGCTCCAACGGCACAGAGTGACATCATTAGAACCGGCACCTACAACACAATCGAAGAAGTCATCGCGTGCTTTGAGTGGGGGCTTAAAACGCGGCTTCAGGAATTGATTCGAGAGCGTCTCAAGAACGCCCTTGTAGTGGAATTCAGCCTCCAAGATGCCTATCCCGTGCCCAAATAGCCAAGGAACCTGTCGGCGAGTGACCTACCCAAAGTTTTTGGAATTTTGATCTAATCATAAACAGTGGGTGCCACATCCTTCGCCTCGTTTCTGGCGAAACTTATGTTGGGCCACCCGGAACATACCACGATAGAAGCGGATTCCTCCGCTCCGCTGCGGAATGACAAACAAAAACAACAGGCAACAACAACAGTAAAAGTTCGCTGTATTGACGGTTCACATCCCACCCATCGCGATGAAGCTGCGATGGATGGGGCACCCGTCATTTCGTTTCGCGCAACACATCCGCAGGGCTGCTTACAGCACGGTGGGCAGGCCCGCGAGGGCCATGGCGATCTCCTCGGCGGGGTAGTCGTAGTTCTGCAACTTGCCGGCCTGGTAGTCGATGTAGGACTGCATGTCGAAGTGGCCGTGGCCGGAGAGGTTGAAGAGGATGGTGCGCGGCTTGCCTTCGCGCTTGGCCTCGAGCGCCTCGTTGATGGCTCCGGCGACCGCGTGGCAGGATTCCGGTGCCGGGATGATTCCCTCCGCGCGGGCAAACTGGATTCCGGCGGCGAAGGCGTCCAGTTGCTGCACCGAGGTGGCCTCGATCAGTCCCAGTTCCTTGACGTGCGAGACCAGTGGAGACATGCCGTGGAAACGCAAGCCGCCGGCGTGGATTCCGGGCGGCATGAAGGCGCTGCCGAGGGTGTGCATCTTGACCAGCGGCGTGAGATGGCCGGTGTCGCCGAAGTCGTAGGTGAACCGTCCCTTGGTGAGGCTGGGACAGGCGGCGGGCTCGACAGCGACGATGCGCGCGTGGCTCTGGCCCTTGAGGTTGCGGCCGATGTACGGCATGGCGAGGCCGGCGAAGTTCGATCCGCCGCCCGCGCAGGCGAGGATGACATCGGGCTCGTCATTGGCCAGGGCCATCTGTTCGATGGCTTCGAGGCCGATTACGGTCTGGTGGAGCATGACGTGGTTCAGGACGCTGCCGAGAGCGTACTTGGTGTGCGAATCCTTGGCGGCGATCTCGACGGCCTCGGAGATGGCGATGCCGAGCGAGCCGTTGGAGTCGGGATGCGCGGCGAGGATGGCGCGGCCGACCTCGGTCTCGTTGCTGGGGCTGGCAGTGACGGAAGCGCCGAAGGCCTCGATCAGGGCGCGGCGGTAGGGCTTCTGGTTGTAGCTGACGCGCACCATGTAGACCTTGCACTCCATGCCGAAGAAGGCGCAGGCCATGGCGAGCGCGGAGCCCCACTGTCCCGCGCCGGTCTCGGTGGAGAGGCGCTTGGTGCCGTCGAGCTTGTTGTAATACGCCTGCGGGACAGCGGTGTTTGGCTTGTGCGAACCGGCGGGGCTGACGCCCTCGTTCTTGTAGTAGATGTGCGCGGGCGTGTCGAGCACCTTCTCCAGGCGGCGCGCGCGCATCAGCGGCGAGGGACGCCACTGCGCGTAAACCTGGCGAACTTCGCCGGGAATCTCGATCTCGCGCTCGGTGCTGACCTCTTGCAGGATCAGGCTCATGGGAAAGAGCGGGGCAAGATCGTCGGGGCCGAGCGGCTTCATCGTTCCGGGGTGCAGGGGCGGTGCCATGGGCTTCGGCAGGTCCGCGACGATGTTATACCAAGCTAGAGGGATGCGGCTTTGCGGCAGGTTGTATTGGATGGTTTCCATGCGCAACATTCTACCGTGTCAGAGTCGGGACACGCAGTTGCGGACGGAGTTGCGGAGATCAGTGCTCGAATCTACCAGGACTTCCAGGGCGCATGGCCCGAGGCCCAGAGTTCTTCGAGCTGCTGTTTGTCGCGCAGGGTGTCCATGGCCTGCCAGAAGCCGTGATGGAGGTAGGCCTGCACCTCGCCGCGGGCGACGAGGGCCTCGATGGGTTCGCGCTCGAACATCCAGCGGTCGTCCTTGACCTCGGCGATGACCTTGGGTGAGAGAACGAAGAATCCGCCATTGATCCATCCGCCCTCGTCCTTGGGCTTCTCCTGGAAGGCGTAGACCTGGTTATTTTTGAGGCCGAGCGCGCCGAAGCGGGCGACGGGCTGGACACTGGTGAGGGTGACCAGCTTGCCGTGGGCGCGGTGAAAGGCGATGGTGGCCTGAATGTCGACGTCGGCGAGGCCGTCACCGTAGGTCATCAGGAATGGATCTTCGCCATCGAGGTACTTTGCGACGCGGCGCAGGCGACCTCCGGTGCCGGAGTCGTCACCGGTGTCGACCAGGGTGACGCTCCAGGGCTCGGTGTCGGAGTTGTGGACGGTCATCTTGTTGTGCGCGATGTCGAAGGTGACGTCGGAGGTGTGCAGGAAGTAGTTGGCGAAGTATTCCTTGATGATGTAGCCCTTGTAACCGAGGCAGACGATGAAGTCGTTGATGCCCTGTTGGGAGTAAAGCTTGAGGATGTGCCAGAGGATGGGCTGGCCACCGATCTCGACCATGGGCTTGGGGCGGACGGAGGTTTCTTCACTGAGACGCGTGCCGAGACCGCCGGCGAGGATGACCGCTTTCATGGGCTTCCTTTCATGGTTGGGAAGATGGATCCGACGCCGCTCGAGCGGAGGAGTTCTGCCCAGCCATCTGCGCCTACCAGTATGACATGCGGCCTGTGCAGGGACTCAGTCGAAGGTGCGTTGTGTATCCTAATAAGGACAAGCGGCAAGCTGTCGGCGCCGCGAACAGGGCCGCTCGCCGGCGGGGAAACCAGGATCATGATAAAGCTGTCGGATTACATATTTGGGCAACTGCGGGAGTGGGGCGCGAAGCACATCTTCCTGGTGACGGGCGGCGGCGCAATGCACCTGAACGACTCGATTGGCACCTCGGGGATTGGGTATACCTGCACCCACCACGAGCAGGCCGCGGCCATGGCGGCGGAGGGCTACGCGCGCATCACCAACACGCCGGGGTTGCTGAATGTAACCTCGGGGCCGGGGGCGATCAATGCGCTGAATGGAGTGTTTGGGGCGTGGACGGATTCGATTCCGATGCTGGTCCTCTCCGGCCAGACGAAGCGCGAGACGTGCATGAGGACGTATGGCATTACCAACCTGCGGCAACTGGGCGACCAGGAGGTCGATATCATCCGCATGGTGCAGGGGATTACCAAGTACGCGGTGTGGGTGAATGAGCCGGAGACGATTGCGTATCACCTGGAGCGGGCGTGGTATCTGGCGCAGGCGGGAAGGCCCGGGCCATGTTGGCTGGACATTCCGGTGGACGTGCAGTCGGCGCAGATCGATGAGACGAAGCTGAAGCACTACGATCCCAGCGAGGACGCACCGGTATGGGACCGGGCAAAGATCGCCGGGCAGGTGGCCGATGTGCTGGCGCGGATCAAGCGAGCGGAGAGGCCTGTAATTTTTGCCGGAACCGGGGTGCGACTGGCTGGGGCGTTGGAGGAGTTCGAGGCAGTGATCCGGCGGCTGCGGATTCCTGTGGTGACGGCCTGGACGCACGATCTGATTGCCTCGGACGATGAGCTTTTCTGCGGACGGCCAGGGACGATTGGCCAGCGGGCAGGAAACTTTACGGTGCAGAACTCGGACGTGCTGCTGGTGCTGGGGTCGCGGCTGAACATCCGGCAGACGAGCTACAACTGGGCCTCGTTTGCGCGGTTCGCGACCAAAATCCAGGTGGATGTGGATGCGGCGGAGTTCACCAAGCCGACGCAGAGGCCGGATGTGGCGATCCACTGCGATGCGAAGGACTTTTTGACGGAGATGTTGCGGCAGTTGGACGCGCAGCCGGGCGAGGTGAAAACTTCGGCGGCCCATGCAGCTTGGCTCGAACGGGCCCGGACGTGGAAGGCGAAGTATCCGGTGGTGCAGGAACGGCAGAAGACGGATGGACTGCCGCTGAATCCGTACTACTTCATCGACCGGCTGTTTGCACTGCTGGATGAGGACGACGCGGTGGTCTGCGGCAACGCGACGGCGACCATTGTGCCGTATCAGGCGGGCAAGCTGAAGCGGGGGATGCGGCTGATCTCAAACTCGGGGTCGGCATCGATGGGCTACGACCTGCCGGCGTCGATTGGCGTGGCAGTGGCAAGGAGTGAAGCGAAGGGCGGGCGAGTGATCTGCCTGGCGGGCGATGGCAGCCTGCAGATGAACGTGCAGGAGTTGCAGACGGTGGTGACACACCATCTTCCAGTGAAGATTTTTGTGCTGCGCAACGGAGGGTATCTTTCGATCCGGCAGACGCAGGCGGGGTTCTTCCATGGCCGGCTGATCGGCACGGGCGCGACGAGCGGGGTGACGTTTCCGAACATGGTGAAGGTTGGCGCGGCGTATGGGATTCCATCGTTCGCGGTGGAGAAGTTGAGCGATCTGGAGATGGTGAAGGAGGAGTTAGCGAAGCCGGGGCCGAGCCTCTTCGATGTGCAGTTGGACGTGGCGCAGGAGTTTGAGCCGAGGCTGAAGTCGCGGATTCTGGCGGACGGAACGATCCAGACGCCGAACCTCGAGGACATGTACCCATTCCTATCGCCGGAGGAGCTGGCGGAGAACATGCTGGTTTCGGAGCCGAAGTGAAGCAGTCGGTTTACAAAGCGCCAAAGGCAATGCTCTTCGATCTGGATGGGACGCTGCTGGATTCGCTGCCGGGGATTGAGCACTCGGCGCGCGCGGCGTTTGCGGCGTGCGGGCTGGCGATGGGCGAGGTTGAGTTGCGGACGCTGATCGGGCCGCCGATCCGGACGATCCTGGCACGCGCGGCTGTGGCCGGTGCGGACGGAGGGCCGAGCGAAGAGCAGCTCGACCGGCTGGTGCAGGCATTCCGCCTGAGTTACGACAACGAGGGATGGAAGATGACTCCGCACTACGCGGGCGCGGCGGAATTTCTGCGATTGATGCGAGCGGAGGGAAAGCGGCTGTTTGTGGTGTCGAACAAACCGCGCCATATCTCGCTAACGATTCTGGAGGCCGGGGGAACGCTGGAGCTGTTTGAAGAAATTGTTACGCGTGATTCGCGCAGACCGGCTTATAGTGGCAAGCGGGAGATGATGGCCAGCCTGATGGAGCGCCATGGGCTCGAAGCGCAGGATTGTCTCATGGTGGGAGATACAATGGAGGACGCAGAGGCAGCATCGGCGACAGGAATGCAGTTTTGCCTGATGACCCATGGATACGGCGATGTGCCGGTTGACTCGGTCGTTCCCGTGGCTTTTCGGTTTGATCGGTTTTCTGAACTTCTGCCGGTTGCGGAACAGGAGAACGACCTTGATTGACAAGGACATTTTTGAAGACCTCTTCGTGCTGGAGATGGCGAACAACCATCTAGGGAGCGTGGAACGCGGGTTGAAGATCATCCAGGAGTTCTCGCAGATTGTGCGCTTCAACAACGTGCGGGCTTCGATCAAGCTGCAGTTCCGCGACGTGGAGAACTTTGTTCACAAGGACTTTGTGGAACGCGCGGACCTGCGTTATGTGAAGAAGACGCTGGAAACGCGGCTCTCCGACGACCAGTATGCGACGCTGGTGAAGGCGATCCGGCAGGCCGGGTGCATTGCCACGGCGACTCCGTTCGATGAGCGGTCGGTGGATCTGTGCGTCGAGCTTGGGTTGCCGATTCTGAAGATTGCCAGCTCGGACCTGAACGACTGGCTGCTTCTGGAGAGGATTGCGAAGACGAAGAAGCCGGTGATGGTGTCGACCGGCGGATCGTCGTTGAAGGACATGGACGACATTGTGACGTTCTTCGGGAACCGGAACATACCGCTGGCGATCAACCATTGCGTGTCGATCTACCCTTCGCAGGACTCGGAGCTGGAGATCAACCAGATCGACTTCCTGCGCAACCGGTACCCGCACAATACGATTGGCTACTCGACGCATGAGTGTATGGACTGGACCAACTCGATGATGATTGCGTATGCCAAGGGCGCACGGACCTTCGAGCGGCACGTCGACATCAATAGCGATGGAGTGAAGGTTTCGCCGTATTGCAGCCTGCCACACCAGATCGATGAGTGGTTCAAGGCGTTCCACAAGGCGAAGGAGATGTGCGGCGCTCCGGGGACGCAGAAGCGTATGCCTCCCAAAAAAGAGATCGAGTACCTGGACGCGCTGGTGCGCGGCGTTTACGCGAAGGAGGACCTTCAAGAAGGACACGCCTTGACCGATGAAGACGTGTATCTTGCGATCCCGCTGCAGAAGGGGCAGCTCTCCTGCCGCGAGTTGATGAGCGGAGAGATGCTGATGAGGGCGGTGAAGAAGGACCAGGCGATCCACATCGACGACATCGATAGCCCATATGCGCAGATTCCATCGCTGCGCAAGACGATCTGCGACCGCGGGCTGGATGTGAGCTAAGGCCGGTACGCCGTCGAAACATTCAATCAGCTAGACTTGAGCCTGTCTTTCAGGAGTGTTGCTACGGTGAGCCAGAAGACCATCTCCATTGTGACGGCCTGCTACAACGAGGAGGAGAACGTACTCAACCTCTACAACCAGGTGCGCGAGGTGATGGCCGGGATTGGCAGGTACGAGTACGAGCACATCTTCATCGACAACAGCTCGAAGGACAATACGGTTGCCATTCTGAAGGTGATCGCGGCCCAGGACAAGAACGTCAAGATCATCGTGAACGCGCGCAACTTCGGCCACATCCGCTCGCCGATTCATGGGTTACTCCAGGCGCGTGGAGACGCCGTGATCAGCATTGTCGCCGACCTGCAGGACCCGCCGCGGATGATCGCGGAGATGGTCCGCGAGTGGGAGAAGGGCGCCTACTGCGTGTTGGGAATCAAGCGCTCCAGCGAGGAGGCCTCGCTGATGTTCTGGCTGCGCAAGCAGTACTACAAGCTGGTGGACCGCATCTCCTCGATCGAGACGATCCAGAACTTCACGGGCTTCGGCCTCTACGACCGCAAGGTCATCGATTTGGTGCGTTCGTTCGATGACCCGTACCCATACTTTCGCGGCATGATCGCCGAGATCGGTCTGCCCACCGTCAAGCTGATGTACGACCAGCCTGCGCGCAAGTTCGGCATCACAAATAACAACTGGTACAGCCTATACGACATTGGAATGCTGGGGATCATCAACAATTCGAAGATCCCGCTTCGCCTGGCGGCCCTCGCCGGATTCCTCGGGGCCAGTGTTTCGTTTCTGATTGCCATGGTCTACCTGCTGCTGAAGCTGATCTTCTGGTCGACCTTCAGCTTCGGTCTGGCGCCGATGCTGATTGGAGTGTTCTTCGTCTCGTCGCTGCAACTGGTCTTCCTGGGAGTGATGGGCGAGTACATCGGTGCCATCTACACCCAGGTGCAGAAGCGCCCCTACGTGGTGGAGTTGGACCGCATCAACTTCGAAGAACCCCCGTCGTTTCCTAAATCGGATGCACCCGTTGGCATTCTGGCGACAAGCTCCAGTTAGGCGAACCATTCCACCGGAGAGATGAAATGGCAGCGCCGCTTTCGATTGTCGATCTCGATCTGGTTCTTGAGCAGACGCAAGAGCTGTGGGAGGAGATGCGCGGGCAGCGCGTCTTTATCACGGGTGGGACGGGGTTCTTCGGGTGCTGGCTGGTGGAGAGCTTCTGCCATGCGAACCGCGCGCTGGGGCTGGGGGCGCGGGCAACGGTGCTGACGCGCGACCCGGCGAAGTTCGCCGCGAAGTGCCCACATCTGGCGAGCGATCCGGCGGTGACGCTGCACGCGGGCGATGTGCGGAGCTTTGAATTTCCGGCGGGCGAGTTTCGCTTTGTGATTCATGCGGCGACCGAGGCAAGTGCGCGGCAGACGGCGGAAGAGCCGATGGAGATGCTGTCGACGATTCTGGCCGGGACCGAGCGGACGCTGAAGTTTGCCGCCCAGTGCGGGGCACGGAAGTTCCTGCTCACCAGCTCGGGCGCGGTGGTTGGACGGCAGCCGGCGGAGTTGACGCATGTGCCGGAGAGCTATGACGGCGCGCCGGACCCGCTGAATGCGGCGAGCGTGTATGCGGAAGGCAAGCGCGCGTCGGAGCTGATGTGCGCTGTGCATCAAAAAGCTGCTGTGGCGAATGGCGTGGAGTTCGAGGCGAAGATTGCGCGCTGCTGGGCGTTCTGCGGGCCGCATCTTCCGCTGGACGCGCACTTTGCGATTGGGAACTTTATCGGCGACGTGCTGGCGGGGCGGTCGATCTCGATTGCGGGCGATGGCACGCCGCGGCGGTCGTATCTGTATGCGGCGGACCTTGCGGCGTGGCTCTGGACAATTCTATTTCGCGCGCCGTCACTGCTGGCGATCAATGTGGGCTCGGGACGGGACGTGAGCATTCTGCAACTGGCGGAGTGCGTGGCGGAGACGCTGGCGCCCGCAACCGATATTCGCGTTGCGCGGCAGGTTGTGCCTGGAGCGGCGCCGGCGCGCTATGTGCCATCGGTGGAGCGGGCGGAGATGGTGCTGGGGCTGCGCGAGACGGTGGGGCTGGAGGAGTCGATCCGGCGGACTGCGTTATGGCACGGGTACAGGGCCTTTGAGCGTCAGCGCGGTGCGTAATCCAGGGTTAGGGATGGCCGCTCCGGGTGTGTATTCTTAAAGCTTATGAGCGATCGAGCGGAAGAGCTTCGGCGGCAGATTCTTGAGTTGACGGCGCAGTACCATGCGGCAAAGTTTCCCGCGCGGGAGTTTGTGCCGGGCGAGTCGGTTGTTCCGGTTTCGGGCAAGGTGATCGGGGCGGAAGACATCTGCTCGGTGGTGGACTCGGCGCTGGATGGGTGGTTCACAACGGGACGATTTGCCAAGGAGTTTGAGCGACGGCTGGCGAAGTTTGTCGGCGTGCGTTCGGCCAGTCTGGTGAACTCGGGCTCGAGCGCGAACCTGGTTGCGCTGAGTGCGTTGACCTCGCCCAAGCTGGGCGCACGTCAGTTGAAGCCGGGCGATGAAGTGTTGACCGTCGCAGCGGGATTTCCTACGACGGTGAATCCGATCTTCCAGAACCGGCTGGTTCCCGTCTTCGTCGATGTAACGCTGCCAACGTATGAGATCGACGCGACGAAGCTGGAGGCTGCGTACAGCCCGAAGATGAAGGCGGTGATGATCGCGCATACGCTGGGCAACGTCTTCGACCTGGACGCGGTGACGGCCTTCTGCAAAAAGTACAACCTGTGGCTGATCGAGGACTGCTGCGACGCTCTGGGTTCGACCTACAAGGGACGCAAGGTGGGGACGTTTGGCGATATTGCGACGTTGAGCTTCTATCCCGCGCACCACATCACGATGGGCGAGGGCGGTGCGGTGTTGACCGACAAGTTGAACCTGCAGGTGCTGATCGACAGCTACCGCGACTGGGGACGCGACTGCTGGTGCGAGCCGGGCAAGGACAACACTTGCGGCAAGCGATTCGGCTGGCAACTTGGCACGCTGCCCTGCGGCTACGACCACAAGTACACCTACTCGCACATCGGCTACAACCTGAAGACGACCGAGATGGCGGCGGCGCTGGGGCTGTCGCAGATCGCAAAATTGCCGCACTTCATCGCGCGGCGCAAGGAGAACTTCGCCTATCTCCATGCCGCGCTGAAGCCGCTGGAGGAGTTTCTGATCCTGCCCGAGGCGAGCGAGAATGCAGACCCGAGCTGGTTTGGATTCCCCATCGGCGTCCGGCCCGGAGCACCGTTTACGCGCGATGAGCTGACCGGAGCGCTGGAGGCGCGGAAGATCGGGACGCGGTTGATGTTTGCGGGGAACCTGCTGCGTCAGCCGGCGTATGAGGGATGGGAGTCGCGCGTGGTGGGCGAGCTAGCGAACACCGACTTCGTGATGAACCAGGTCTTCTGGATCGGGGTCTATCCGGGACTGACGCGGGAGATGCTGGACTTCATCGTGAAGACGGTGACGGAGTTTGTGGCGGTTGCCAGAGCGGGCTGAACGTCGTATGGGAATAGATCAACGCTGCTGGTCCCGCGAGCGGTTTCAAACAAGAGAAATGCGTGGATTCTTCGCTGCGCTCAGAATGAGAAGCGTTGAGTGATGTGTGATAACTGAATAAAGCTGGCGTGCGGGAACTACATGGCCGGTGGGTGGTGGGGATCGACGGGGTTGGTGCTGACGGCATTGGAGATCGCGGGGCTCTTGGCGCCGCCGGGGTTGACCGAGTCGCGCAGCTCCTTCGATGGCTTGAAGAAGGGGACGCGCTTGGCTGGGACGTCGACGCGCTCGCCGGTCTTTGGGTTGCGGCCGATGCGCGAGTTCCGCTGGCGCGTGCGGAAGCTGCCGAAGCCGCGGATCTCGATCTTGTCGCCGGACTTCAGTGCTCCGATGACGGACTCGAAGAGGGTGTCGACGATGATCTCTCCGTCGCGACGGGTGAGGTCGCCGAGTGCGGTTACTTTGTCAACGAGGTCGGCTTTTGTCATCGTGTTGTCTCCTTGGGCCATGGGCGCTACATCTAGCTTATCGCTGATTGTAGATGGGATGCAGGATTTTCGTCAGAGGTGCGAAGAAAAAGATGAAAGGGCCGATTGGCGGCGATTTGCCAAAAAAAGCGGCACGAACGGTCGATTGTCCGTGCCGGGAGGCCAGTGACGCAACCGATATCGACCAGAGGCGGCTGATTTGCCGGTTCTGGTCGAAGCTTTGGAGCGAATCCCGCTCTGGTAAAAGAGTATCACGCAAGCGGGGTGGGTTGAGGCATGGGCGGCTCAGGCGGCCGTGGTGGGGAAGGCGGCACTGAGCTGGCGCGCCATTTGGGTGTCTCGCTCGGTGATGCCGTCGGCGTCGTGCGAGACCAGCGCAAGCCTGACAAGGTTGTATCGGATGTCGATGTCGGGGTGGTGTTGGGCCTCTTCGGCGATCCGGGCCACGCGGTTGACGAAGGCGATGGCCTCGACGAAGGTGGGCAGTGTCCAGTTGCGGGCGAGCTTGCCGTCTTCGAGCGCCCACTCGGGCAGTTCGGTCAGCAGGTCGTGTAGTTGTTTTTCGGAGAGCTTCTGTTTGGTGGGTTGCATGGGGTCCGGCCTCGGCGAGTGGATCGCACAGCGATGGTAAGTCGCGCGGTCTACTGGACGCAACCGCGACGGCTTGTTAAACACAAAAGCCCAGGTTATCAATCTGGGGCTTTTGCCTGCTGTGTATCTCGACACCGCCTGCGAAAGTGGTTCTATGCCCTCATAACGATAAGTTCTACAGGGTCACGCCGAAGGTGCCGGCGGGGGCGTGTTCCACCTCTTTGCGTATGTCGCTCCACAGCTCGAGGGGCATGCCGAGGAAGACCTTGACGATCTTCGGATCGAACTGGGCTCCGCTGCAGTGCGCGATCTCTTCGCGGGCCTGGGCGAAGCTGAGGCCCTTGCGGTAGGGGCGGTCGGAGGTCATGGCGTCGAGCGTGTCTGCGATGGAGAAGATTCGCGCGCCGAGCGGAATCTCTTCGCCGCGCAGGCCGCGCGGGTAGCCGGAGCCGTCATAGCTCTCCTGGTGGGAGTAGACGAGTTCGGATGCTTCGCGCAGGAAGGGGATCTTGTGCACCATCTCGTATCCGCGCACGCAGTGCTGGCGCATGATCTCGGTTTCATTGGCGGTAAGCGCCCCGCGTTTGAGCAGGATGGCGTCGGGGGTGGCGATCTTGCCGATGTCGTGCAGGAAGGCGCCGCGCGCGATGATGCGCAACTGTTCCTGGTCGAGGCCGAACTCGCGGGCCAGGGCGATGGTGTAGGCGGTGACGCGGCGGGAGTGGCCTTCGGTCTCGCTGTCGCGCAGGTCGAGCGCGTCGCCCATGGCCTCCAGCGTAATGTCGTAACTTTTTTCCAGGTCGTGCATGGTGGTGCGCAGACGGCTGGTGCGGAAGCCGATGATCTGCTCCAGGTTCTGGCGGTACGCGGCGTTCTGCTTGAGCAGGCGGCCGTGCTCCAGTGCGCGGAGTACGACATTCAGCAGTTGGGTGCGATCAAAGGGCTTGAGCAGGTAGTCGATGGCGCCGCGGCGGAAGGCATTGGTGGCGACGTAGATGTCGTGCATGGCGGTCAGCATGACGACGGGCACGCCGGGGTGGTTGCGGCAGATGACATCGAGCAGGGTGAGGCCGTTGGCGCCGGGCATCATGACGTCGGTGAGGACGAGGTCGCAGCCGGGGTCGTCCTGCAGATGGAGCAGGGCCTGTTCGGCGTTGGCCACCGCGGTGACGTCGTATCCGCTGTGCCCAAGCATCTGCACCAGAACGTCGCGCACCGAGGATTCGTCGTCAACCACCAAAATATGGTCCTGCCGTATGGAGGCAGCTTCCTGCTCCGGCATCTCTCCCAGTTGCGCTGGCATGAATTCCTGCTGCGTCTGCGCGGTTTCCTGCTGCATAGGCCAATGCTCTCCGCCACCCTGCGGTTCAGGGCGGGCTTCTGTCACTCACCAGGTCCGCTCACTCCAGAGGTTCGAGGAGGTCCCAATCCAAGGGCGCTGCCGTTACGCGGCCGGTCGAAGCCGCGAGCGGTATGTGGTGTCTATCGGCAACGTGGCGCGGAGCATCACCCGGGGAGGGGGTGGGGCTACTTCTTTTTCCCGTTGGCTTGGGCGGGTGATTGGGCTGCGGATTGGGCGGCGGCCCGGGCGGCACGGCGGGCGGCGGCCCAGCCCTCTTTGGTGACCTGGTGGGCGCGGCCGATGGCCAGCGCTCCGGCGGGAACGGGATGGGTGATGCAGGAGCCCGCGCCGACGTATGCTCCGTCACCGATGCTGACCGGCGCGACCAGCGTGGAGTCGGAGCCAACGAAGACCCCGTCGCCGATGGTGGTGGTGTGCTTGCGCGCGCCGTCGTAGTTGCAGGTGATGACTCCGGCGCCGACGTTGACACCCGCTCCGATGACCGCATCGCCCAGGTAGGTAAGATGGCTGGCCTTGGAGCCGTGGCCCAGCGTGGTCTTTTTGGTCTCGCAGAAGTTGCCGACGTGGGCCATCTCGCCGATCCTGCTCTCCGGGCGGAGGTGTGCGTAGGGGCCGAGGACCGCGCCGTCGCCTACCTCCGCGCGGTCGAGGATGCATCCGTTGCGCACAACGACGCAGTTGCCCAGGACGGAGTGCTGGACCACCGAGTAGGAGCGGATACGGCACTCCGAGCCGATGCGCGTCGCGCCCAGAAGCTGGACGTATGGCTCGATCACGGTGTCCGGGCCGATGGTGACCTCGGCGTCGATGACGCATGTGTCTGGGCGGAAGATGGTGATGCCCTGGGCCATCAGGCGGCGGGCGGTGGCCTCGCGCATGGCCTCGTCGAGGTGCATCATCTCGGCGATGGTGTTAGCGCCCAGCACCTCGTCCACGCTCTCGGCCTCGAGCGCGACGACACGCTGGCCGTCGGTCACCAGCAGGGCTGCGACATCCGTCAGATAGAACTCGCCGTGCGCGTTGTCGGACGAGAGCAGGTCGAGCTTGCTGAACAGCGCCGCGGTCTCGAAGCAGTAAATACCGGAGTTGATCTCGGGTGCGGCGAGCTGGTCGGGGCGGAGGGATTTTTGCTCGACAATCGCCGTGACCTCGGGCGAACCCGCGGCGCGGCGCAGGACGCGGCCGTAGCCGGTTGGGTCCTTGGGAACAGCGGTGAGGATGGTCATTGCGGCGTGCTCGAGCAGATGCTGTTCACAGAACGCGGAGAGCGTCTGCGGGCGAATCAGCGGAACGTCGCCCGAGAGAACAAGCAGGTGCTTTGGAAGCGGCGCGCCAGAGACCTCCAGCCAGGCCTTGAGCACCTGCATGGCGTGGCCGGTGCCGCGCTGGTCTGGTTGCGGGACAAACGAGACGCCGGTGGCGGCCGCCGCGGCCTCGACGCGCTCCGCCTGGTGGCCGACGATGCAATAGATCTCTTTGGCGGGAACCAGCGTCTCTGCCGCTGCAATGACGTGCAGCAGCAGGGCTCGTCCGCCGACCTCGTGCAGCACCTTGGGCCGCTTGCTGTTGAGCCGCGTACCCTTGCCCGCCGCCATGATGGCTACTGCAAAACCTGTCGCTTCCATGTCTCCGCTATCTTCTCACTTCTCACGGCCAGCGTCACGGAATCCTCCCTCGGAAAGGCCGATCGTCGCGATTTGCGCTGAAGGGCGTCAGCGGGTGGGCAGCGGAGTGTCGAGCAGAATTTTAATGGCTTGCTGGTAGGACATGACGGGGACGGGCTGATAGTCCGCGGTGTCGAAGACGAGGCGCTGATGGACGTTTTTGACCAGCAGAGCGCGCAGGTTGAGCTGCTCAACGATGTGTTCGACGATCCAGCGCTGGCCTCCGACGTTGGCCTGCTGCAGGGTGACGGTGCCGCCGGGATAAAGATGGGCGACGATGCCCCAGCCGATGTTGACGGCGCGCGTGAGGTTGCCTTCCAGCCGAACCATGCGCCGGGTGTGCGGGTCGATCCAGATGCGGCCTTCAAAGCCGATGAGTGGCTCGGATTCCATTGTTGGCGGCGACCAGGCGGGATTGGGTTTGAAGTCGAGGACGATGAGGGCGGGGGCGCCGTTGGGCTGGTTCGGGAGCTGGGGCTGACCGGGCGTGTAACTCCACAGCATGGCGTCGGGTATGAGTTTGAGGAGGTTCACGCCCATCTGCTTGTTGTTCTGTTCGGTGCGGATGTGGCGGGCAAAGGCGGCAGGCGAGACGAGCAGATTGTTGAGGCGCTGGCGTTCCGCTGCGTCTTCGGCCGGGGTGAGTGGGCGGCCATCGCTCTGCAGGTTGCGGCCGACACTGCCCTGGGGAGTCTCGATCTGGTCGCGCAGGTGGTCGCCTTTTTCGTCGATCACATGCAGGCGATAGCGCAGGAAGGAATCAGGGTGCTGAATGACGAGAGCTTCATTATTGGCGCAGTCCACGATCCAGGTGCGGGCCGGTACGGCCGGCAAAGAAGCGGCGGAGGCAGGCTGCGGCGAGGCTGCTGGCAGGTGAAATGAGCTGGCAGTTGCAAGGACAATGAAGCACGCGCCGAGAAAGATGCGGCATTCGGCCCTGCAATGCTGCGGCTCGGGCCGCCGCGGGGCATTATTACGGGATCGGGTTGCGGGCTGGGCGACCGAATGTGCTGTGTCCATCATTTGCAGCGAACGCATACTACCGTCTACCTGGGTTTGACGTGGATAATGGACCTTAGGTTTTCTTCGCCCCAGAACGAGGGGTACGCCTTTAGAAATACATCTTGAGTTTAGCGTGATTTCAATGTGTGGGTTTGCCTTGGAACGCGGGACTGGTATAGTTCGGCAAGTACGATGAGTGAAGTATTCGTGTCATTATTGCAGCCTGGGAGAGAGACAAACAGATGAAGCCAGCCGAGGGTTCGACCGTTATTGGGAAGTCCGTCACGATTCGAGGAGATGTGACAGGCAAAGAAGACCTGTTTTTGGACGGCGCGGTGGAAGGGACGATTTCGCTGCCGGAGAGCCGGCTGACGGTGGGGCCAAATGCACGCGTGATGGCGGACGTGGACGCGCAGGAGATGGTGATCTTCGGGCTGGTCGAAGGCAATCTCCGCGTGGCGGGGCGGATTGAGCTGCGTGAGTCGGCGGTGGTGAAGGGAGACATCGTCGCCGGGAGGTTGTCGATTGAAGAGAATGCGAGCATGAAGGGCAAGGTTGAGTTGTTGGAGACCGCGACGGTGGAGGTCTCGTCGCGCCTGCCCGGCCCCCAGAATCCCGCGACGGACACCGCGGTCTTGAACCTGATCTGAGCGAGAAGGAAGTGGAGGGATGACCAGCTTCTTTGGCGGCAAGGACAAGGCAGGCGGCGCGGCAACGGAGAATGGTCGCGTCTCGCGGCATTCCAGCGGATGGGGACAATTGCTGCAGCGGTTGCACGGCGAGGAATCGCTTCGTGTTCTGGACATCGGTCCAACGTCTTCGACCAACATCAACTTTATTACCGAACTGGGGCACAGCATCTACCTGGCGAACCTGGTGGAGGACGCGGCAAAGCACGATTGGATCCTTCCCCAGGAGAACGGCGAGGGCGGGCGCTTCGATGTGGATCGGTTTCTGGCGGCGCACCTGAACTTTTCCGGGCGTGGATTCGATGTGGTCTTGTTCTGGGACACGGCGGACTATCTTCCCCAGGAGTTGCTGGCGCCGGTGCTGGAGCGTATCCACGCGGTGATGGTGCCGGAGGGACAGATGCTGGCGCTGTTTCATCCGCCGAAGGGATTGTCTACACCGGGGGCGGTAAAGACGGGCTTCCACCGTTACCACCTGACCGGTACAAACAAAGTGGACGTGCAGCGAGCGGGCGAGTATCCGCAGCTCACAAACTTTACGAACCGCCAGATTGAGAGGCTGCTCGAGTCGTTCAAGAGCTTTCATTTTTTTCTGGCCAAGGACAACATGCGCGAGGTTGTGGTTACGCGCTAGGTGGATTGCTTCCTTGCAGAGTTTGTAGCAGAATCCTTGGATTAAACACAACGGCGCAGCGCTCTCCAGTAGAGTGAGCACTGCGCCCTGCTTGCGGGGGGTACTTGTGGGGAACCAGGGAAATTGCTACTTTGCGGCTGCGGCGGGCTTTGCGGCCAGCTTCCTGCGCTCTGCCCAGCGCTTCTTCATGGCTTCTGCGATGCGCTTGCGGCCCTCGGGGCTGATCTTGCGTCTGCGAGGCGCGGCCTTAGCGGCGGGTTTGGCATTCTTGCTTCCCTTGGGGCGGCCACGGCCCTTGCTTACCTTAACGGCGGTGCCCGAGAGTAGTTCGCGTGCCTGTTGAAGTTTCGAAATCTGAGAGTCGATTTCCTCAAGAATACGGCTTACTTCCATGTGTTGCCTCCTTGTTGCAATGGAGCATTAACTCCCTCCACTGCGTTATCTGTGCTTGTCATGAATATTTCAATAGGTTGCGAACATTAACTTAGGAGATAACTCCGAGCCTAAGTGCGTTAACGTGCGTCACTGCAAAGAATACATAAATAGAAAGGGTCTTGCAAATAGAATGAGTGCCGCCGCAGAAAAATACTCAATTTCTGACCTTCGCTCAGGCCAGCACGACTTGGGAGTTTTGCCCTGCCACAACAGAAGCGATGCCATCAATGATTATTGCAAGGTGCGACGGCAGGGTTCTATCGGCCGTGTGACCGAGGGTTGCAGGAGGTGTCCGCAGGGGATAGTTCTCATGGGCTGGAACTGGTCTCATTAATGTTCGCGGTCTTATGAACTCCGCCTTGTCGATGCAGAAGGTATATGAGGCTCTAGTGGCGATGGCGCCGCGATGTTAGACTGCATAGCAATGCGATTGATTCCGGTTCGGTTGTGGGTGTTGGCTATTTTGTCGGGTTTGCTACAGGTGCTGCCCTTTCCTATTGCGGGACCTGTTCCGTTGTGGCGGACGGCGTTCTGCTGGGTTGCGCTAACTCCGCTGCTATTGGCACTTACCGGCAAAGACGCCAATGGGCGGCCACTTCGCGCGATTCAGGGCGCGGCGCTGGGCTATGCCTCTGGATTTGTCTGGTATCTGGGGAACTGTTACTGGGTCTATGCGACGATGCACCTGTATGGTGGGATCGCAAAGCCTGCGGCGGCTGGGATTCTGGTTCTCTTCTGCCTCTACCTTGGGCTTTATCATGCGTTGTTTGGGGCGCTGATTGCCGCGTTTCGACGCGCGAACCTGGGAGTGCAAGGCGCGCTTCTGCTCAGTCCGTTTGCCTGGGTTGCGGTGGAGTTGGCACGGTCGCGGATCACCGGGTTTCCGTGGGACCTGTTGGGCGTCACGCAGGTGGATAATTTATTGCTGACGCCGCTTGCTCCGATTACCGGAGTGTATGGAATGTCGTTTGTGGTTGCGGCGGTGAATGCACTTTGGCTGCTGCGGATTCATCTGAAGCAACGGCGCTACACATGGCCCGTGCTGACAGTGGCTTGTGTGGCCATTGTTCTGTTGTATGTTGTCTTTCTAAGAAGAACTGTTCCGCCAATCCAGCAGGGAACGCAAGCGACGGCGACTCTTGTGCAGGAGAACCTGGAAGTAGGTGCGGCGGCGGCCAGCACCGGGCCTCCACTTACACAAAGTGACATGCTGCGGACATTTTCTGAGCTAAGTCTCTTTCCTCCCAATGGAGGAGTCTGCAACGGAATTCCTGAGTTGCCTGGAACTCGGTGCTCTGGCTCTGTTCCTGCGCAACATGGCGCTGAGTCTGGCGGCGCGCGTTATTTGCAACCGACGGATTTGATTGTGTGGCCGGAGGCTCCGAACGATTTTTATGAGATCGATCCATCGTTGCGCGCGGTGATCTCCAGCCAGGAGTTTCACGCGGCGATCTCCGGCCTGGCGCGCGCGGCCAATGCGCCCATCATTGTGGGCACCTTCGGGATCGACGCGGATAGCGCGGCGCAGCGAGGATACGACGAATATAATTCCGCGGACTTTATCGCGCCGGATGGCCGTGTTGTAGGACGCTACGACAAGATGCATCTTGTCCCATTCGGCGAATATGTTCCTTACAAGAAGCTGTTCTTCTTTGCGGGGAGCCTGCTACAGGACGTGGGTGTATTAGACCCCGGAAAGCACAGGTCCGTGTTTAACATTGGCGGACACAGCTATGGCACCTTTATCTGCTACGAGTCGGTCTTTGGCGACGAGATGAGACAGTATGCGCAGATGGGCGCGGACGTGCTGGTAAATATCTCCGACGATGGATGGTACGGCGATACCAGCGCGGCCTGGGAGCACCTGAACATGGTGCGCATGCGCGCGATCGAGAACCACCGCTGGGTGCTGCGCGCCACCAATACCGGGGTGACGGCGGCGATCGATTCCTATGGGCGGGTCGTAGTTTCCGCGCCACGACATAGACGCACAAGCCTTCGTGCGGGGTTCGACTATGAGCACGATGTTACTTTTTATTCCGCGCATGGGGATTTATTTGCGTACTTCTGCGCGCTAATCGTAGCGGGTGGGTTGGGGTTTGGGTTGTTGCGCAGGACAGCATAGGGAAGCATCACGGACGGGGCGGTGCGTGCCGCTTCGCTCGGAATGACATCGAGTTTTCCCTCGACAATTCGGTTGAAGAATCCCTAGCCGATCTCTTCGTCCCAGTTTTCGAGATAGGATTTGAAGTCGGCCATGAACTTGCCGGCGTCCGCGCCGTCCACGATGCGGTGGTCGAAGCCGAGTGCAAACCGTTGGATGGAGCGGATAGCGATGGAGTCGTTGCCATCCTTGTCGGTGAGTACCGCAGCCTCCTTGTTGAGGCCTCCAATGCCGAGGATGGCCGCCTGCGGCTGGTTGATGATGGGCATGCCGAACTGTTCGCCGAAGATTCCCGAGTTGGTCAGCGTGAAGGTGCCTCCGGAGACCTCGTCGGGCGCGAGCTTCTTGCCGCGCGCGCGCCCGGCGAGGTCGGCGATAGACCGCGCGATGCCCAGGAAGTTCTTCTCCTCGGCCTGCTTGATGACAGGAACGATGAGGCCCCACTCCAGCGCCACAGCGATGCCAATGTTGATGTTCCGGTTGTAGCGGATGGCGTCTCCCTCGACCGCCGCATTGACGATCGGGTGCTTGCCCAGCGCGACAATCGCCGCGCGCGTGATGAACGGCATGTAGGTCAGCTTGACGCCGTTGCGCTGCCCGTACTTCGACTTCTCGCGCTCGCGCAGGCGCACGATGCGCGTCATGTCCACCTTGAAGACGGTGTGGACGTGCGGGCTGGTCTGCTTGGATTCGACCATGCGCCGCGCGATGATGCTGCGCATCTTGGTCATGGGAACCAGGCTGTCTGGGATGGGAGCAGCTGCGGGAGTTGCGGCAGAGGACTTGGCCGGAGCTGCGGCGAGTGCGGGCTTCGCGGCGGGATTTTCGATGTAGCCGAGGATGTCCGTCTTGGTGATGCGTCCGGAGGGGCCGGTTGCGGGGACTTGGGCCAGATCGACATTGTTGTCCTTGGCGATCTTGCGCACCAGCGGCGAGGAGCGCGGACGCTCGCCGGAGGCTGTCGATGCAACTGGTGCGACCGGGGCCACGGTCGCCGGAGCGGGCGTTGCCACGGGCTTGCCTGCGCCGCCGCCGATGACGGCGACAACGGTGTTGATGCCGACGGTCGCGCCTTCGGGGAATTTGATCTCGGTCAGCGTGCCGGCCGCGGGCGAAGGAATCTCCGCGTCCACCTTGTCGGTGGAGATCTCAAAGAGCGGCTCGTCGCGCTCGACCGTGTCGCCGACCTTCTTGAGCCACTTGGTGATGGTGCCCTCGGTGATGGATTCGCCCATCTGCGGCATGGGAACGTCTGTGCCGGCTCCGCCGGTCGAAGCTGCGAGTGGTGCTGCGGGCGGAACTGCGGGCGCTGCAGCGGTCAGGGAGACGGCGGTTGCGGGAGTTGCTGCGGCCGCGGCTGCTGGGGCTGGCGTAGCTGCACTGCCCGCGCCCTCGGCAATGACGCAGACGACCGTGTTGATCTGCACCGTGGCACCCTCGGCGATCTTGATCTCCTGCAACGTCCCGGTAGCGGGGGAGGGAATCTCGGCGTCCACCTTGTCGGTGGAGATCTCGAAGAGCGGCTCGTCGCGCTCCACCTTATCGCCGACTTTCTTGAGCCACTTGGTGAGGGTACCTTCGGTGATCGATTCGCCCATCTGGGGCATAACTACTTCAGTCGGCATTGAATTCCTTCCAGAGTTGGTGGGCGCGGAAAATGCGCCCGTGCGCCTATGGATTATAAGGCTTGGGGCCGGTGGCTCGCTGCAACAGAGCGTGCGAGCTGTACCGTGGCCACACAGAATAGATGCTCGCGAGGGCGCATGCGGCACTCCTATTTTTGGTCTTCTTTTTGGTTTTCACACTCGACTGCCCGATGGCGCGAGGAGTTGCTCGATGGAGTCGCACCAGAGCATCTGGCGCTGGAAGACGCGTCCGAAGTTGCGCGCGGTGGCGTGGATCGCGTGTTCCATCGTGGGTTCCATGCCGTCGCCGGCCTCGATCTCCAGGCTGGTGACGCCGTGGTCCTTGATCCCGCACGGCACGATCCAGTCGAAGTCGCGCAGGTCGGTGGTGACGTTCAGGGCAAAGCCGTGCGACGTGACCCCCTGCGAGACGTGGACGCCGATTGCGGCCAGCTTCTTCTCGGCGATGTTGCTGGGTGCCCCATATCTCGCTTCTGAGATGTGGGAATAGGAGCCATCGCTGCGCGACTCATCTCTGCCGCCCAACGTCCAGACGCCGGTGAGCCTGGGAATGCGTTTGGCCATTACGCCGAAGTCGGCGCAGGTGCGGATCAGCGCCTCCTCCAGCAGGCGGACAAAGTCGACGGGGCCGATATGCGGGCCTCGCTTGCCGGGCCACTCGCCGCGCAGATCGACGATGGGGTAGCCGATGAGCTGACCGGGGCCGTGATAGGTCACGTCGCCGCCGCGATTGATCTCATGCACTTCAACTCCGCGGCTCGCCAGCCATTCTTCGCTGGCCAGAATGTTGGCGCGCGACGCGTTGCGGCCCAGCGTGAGCACCGGCGGATGCTCCAGCAACAAGAGCGTGTCGCCGATGAGTCCCTGCTTGCGCGCCGCAACGACGCGTCGCTGAACCTCCAGCGCTTCAGCGTAGGGAACGCGTCCGAGAGAGAGTAGGTGAATAATCATGAAGTTGGCAAGCTCTTCCGATATGCATCCCAGTATCCTGCGACTCTTTGGGCGTCGTTAGCAATGAGAGCTAGCTTTGTGGGTCCTTGGCCAAAGCAGGGATGATACACATAGGTGAGTCTTGAGGTTTGTGTACTTCCGTCGCTTAGTGGAAACATCTTTGAATCGCGTAAACCGTTCTCGGCGCACGCTTGCACGGTTGAGGTAGCGTTACGAAACGCATCCCATCCTGTGTTAAAGCGGTTCACAGCAGATAGCCTTCTGCGATTCGGCTCACCCATCACAACAATGATTGCAGGCCGCTGATACTCAACTTGCGCATACAGAAATTTCCAACAAGCGTCCTCGTAGCGTATCCATTGATCGGGATCGTGAATGTAGTCTTGCAGATCGCCGGTCGCAGGCAGTGGAGGCTTTCTGGCACCCATCAAATAGTTTGAGAACCAAATCGGCTGACCCGTAAAGGTTTTGCGGTATGTTGCGCAAACATTGGTCCATGTGACGCAGGCTTCATCTTTGTCCCCACACCGGGCGTCGTAATAGTCCGTTTGTCCGAAGTCCTGCCCAAGCATGAGCACTCCACCTGCTTGAGATAAATCCGGCAACGATCCGACCGCACCCGGAAAGAATCCTTGCCCCAAGATGCCGAGCGAGATGAGCGCGACTTCATCAGGGTAAGGAATATCGAGTAGAAGCATTTCGAGATCAGAGATGTTCATAGCTCTATTGAATGTTCGGCGACGAGTTGCTTTGCGCGGGCGATGAAGGCGTCCAGCGCGACGCTGCCTTGGTCGCCTTTGCCGCGGGTGCGGACGCTTACGCTGTTGGACGCGGCTTCCTTGTCGCCGAGGATGAGGATGAACGGAACTTTTTGCAGACCGAAGTCGCGAATCTTGGCGTTCATCTTCTCGTTGCGTGCGTCAAGTTCCACGCGCAGGCCTGCGGCCTCCAGCGTAGTTTTGACTTGCTCCGCGTAGGCCAGATGCTTCTCGCTGCTGATGGGAACCAGGCCGACCTGCACCGGTGCCAGCCAGAAGGGAAACGCCCCGGCGTAGTGCTCGATGAGCACGCCAAAGAAGCGTTCTACACTTCCGAACAACGCTCTATGCACCATGACGGGCTGATGCAGTTCGCCATCCTCGCCCTTGTACTCCAACTCGAAGCGCGCGGGCAGGTTGAAGTCGAACTGCACGGTGGAGAGTTGCCACATGCGGCCCAGCACATCCACCAGCTTAATGTCGATCTTCGGCCCGTAGAACGCGGCCTCGCCGGGAATAGTGCGGTAGGGAATTGAGAGCCTCTCCAGTGCGTGCTTCAGGGAGTCGATGGCCTGGTTCCAATTCGCTGCCTCGCCGGTGTAGTCCTTCGGCTTTGCCGGGTCCCACGTCGAAAGCTCGACTTTGAACTCCTTGAAGCCGAAGGTATTGAGCACGGACTGCGCGAAGTCGATGCAGGCGACGACCTCGTCCTCGATCTGGCCGGGCGTGCAGAAGATGTGGGCATCGTCCTGCGTAAAGCCGCGCACCCGCAACAGGCCGTGCATGGTTCCCGAGCGCTCGTAGCGGTAGACGTTGCCCAGCTCGGCGTAGCGCAGCGGCAGGTCGCGGTAGCTGCGCGGGCTGGACTTGTAAATGAGGATGTGGCCGGGACAGTTCATCGGCTTCAGGCGGTACTCGGCGTCGTCCAGCTCCATCGGTGGGTACATGTTCTCGGAGTAATACCCCTCGTGGCCGCTGATCTTCCACAACTCGCGGCGCATGATGTGCGGCGTAAAGACGAGCAGGTAGCCGCGACGGATACATTCTTCGCGCATCCAGTCTTCCATCGTCTTGCGGATAAGGCCGCCCTTTGGGTGCCAGAAGATGAGGCCGGCGCCGGCGACTTCCTGGATTGAGAATAGGTCGAGCTGACGGCCCAGGACGCGGTGGTCGCGCGCCTTGATCTCCTCCAGCCGCTTGAAGTGCGCGTCTAAATCCTTGCTCGAAAAGAACGCCGTCCCGTAGATGCGCTGGAGCTGCTGGTTCTTCTCGTCGCCCAGCCAGTAGGCGCCCGCGATGGAGGTGATCTTGAAGGCCTTCACGCGACCGGTGGAGGGAAGGTGCGGGCCGCGGCAGAAGTCCGTGAAGCCTCCATTCTTGTATAAGGAGATTTCTTCGCCGGGCTTTGTGAACTTCTCGATGAAGTAGACCTTCATGAAGTCGCCCTGCGTGGAGTAGTCATTCAGCCCTGCCTCACGCGGCTCTTCCACGCGGACGAACGGCTCGTTGCGCGCGACAACCTCGGCCATTCGTGCTTCGATGGCGGCAAGATCGGCCTCGGTGAACGGCGTCTCGCGGTAGACATCATAGAAGAATCCGTTGTCCGTCGCAGGGCCGTGGCCGAGTTTGGTCTCGGGAAACAGTTCGAGAATCGCGGTCGCCATCACATGCGCGGTGGAGTGGCGCAGCACCTTGAGCGCGGCCTCGTCGGCCTCCTTCAGCAGCCACAACTCCACGTCTTCCTGCAGCGGCGCCGCGAGATCCACCAGGTGGGTTCCATCGCCGCCTGCAGCGGTCGCGCCGTACATCGCGTCTTCTGAGTCCGAGCTGGCGTCGGATGCGGGTGCCCCAGGCGGGGTCCCCGGTGAGCGGTCGTTGCTCGCTGGGGTGGCACGTCTTGATTCCGAGACCTGGGTGGAACCTGCAAGCGGACGGATGCGCGCTATAACGACCGCGGCGGCAAGCCGGGGCGAAATGCTGGTGGCAATTTCAAAGGGAGTGGTTCCGCGCGCGACTTCGCGCCGAGACCCATCAGGAAGCTGGACTTGAATCTGTTCTGTGCTCACACTCTACAGAATACTTCGTTCCGCAGCTTCTTACATAGCAGCGTTCAGCAGCCGCAGCGAAATGCGGGCAGACAAAGCGTAAAGAAGCATTGCGGGTGGCGTGAATCGCGTACGTTATCTATAACTATATTGCGCGCGGCAAGAGGTCGAAGAGGAGCGGGCGCGCCCGTTTGGCGACTCTCCCGCCTCTCTTCGCCCTTCGCGGCCGGTCTATTCCGCGCGACCGATCTACGCGAGCTGGCTGTTCTGCCCGGTCGATGGGGAGATCGTACGCAGAGTCATGCGATTGGCCTTCGCCCATACATGTCCACACCAGATGCCAACGAGGGGAGCAACTGCAACTACAACAAACGCCAACGCTACTGCATGCTGCATAGTAATTTCTCCTTGTGTGACCTCGGCAGTTTGGGGGCCGAGTCGGAACGGTGAGGACCAAAAATGCGTGGGTTTGCACCCGTCTTCACCGCTGCACACTACTTGTACTATCGGCGAGGAGAATCCCCCTCACCATCCCATCTTCGATTTTTCCGCGAACGTACGCGGTACTTCCGCGTGACACTTTTGTGTTATCCCCGACGCGCCAAAGTTCCTGGCCTGCCCACTCGCACGATCCGATGCGAGAGAATGGAGGAGGAGCGGTTCTCTTGCCATCTGTGGCTCGCGCGGGTTGCAGCGTTCGAAGGCATCCACAGGGAGAGGCGGCAATCGAATGGGAGAGGCGGCAATCGAACTGCGAATGAGGAAACAAACTTGAGCGACCCAGAAGAACCAACTGGCATGGGCACGGATGCGGTCGAGCAGCCCGGCGCGGCGAGTTCGCCCAGCGCAATGGACCTTGCCAGCTCGGAGGAGCCCGCAAGCGCGGAGGAACGGCGCATCGAAGGCCGCGCCTCGCACACATGGCGCGCGCTGCGCCATCGCAACTTCCAGCTCTTCGTCGGCGGGCAGAGCATCTCTCTGATCGGCACATGGATGACGCGCGTGGCCACCGGATGGCTGGTCTACCGCCTCACCGGATCGGCGCTGCTGCTGGGCACGGTGAGCTTCGCCGGCCAGATTCCCACGTTTCTTCTTGCCCCGTTCGCGGGCGTTTGGGTGGACCGGCTCGACCGGCAGAAGGTGCTGGTGTGGACGCAGACGCTGGCCATGGTGCAGTCGCTCGCACTGGCCGCGTTGACGCTCTCCGGCCGCGTGACGATTCCATGGGTGCTCGCGCTCAGCATCTGCCAAGGACTCATCAATGCCTTTGACATGCCAGGCCGCCAGGCTTTCCTGGTGCAGATGGTGGAGGACCGGAGCGACCTGAGCAACGCCATCGCCATCAACTCGTCGATGGTGAACGTGGCGCGGCTCATCGGCCCGTCGCTGGCCGGAATGCTGATTGCCGTCAGCAACGAGGGCTGGTGCTTTCTGATCGATGGCATCAGCTACATGGCCGTCATCGCGTCGCTGCTGATGATGCGCGTTCATACACCGACAGTGAAGCGCGCGGTCACCTCCATGCTGCACGAGCTGAAGGAGGGTTGGACGTACGTCACGGAGTTCGTGCCCATTCGCATCATCCTGTCGCTCTTCGCGGTGATCAGCCTGATGGGGATGCCGTTTGTGGTGCTGATGCCGATCTTTGCTGCACGCGTGCTGCATGGCGGCCCGCACACCTTCGGCTTCCTGATGGGCGCGCTGGGCTCGGGCGCTCTGGTGGGCGCGCTGCTGCTGGCCGCGCGACGCAGCGTGCTCGGCCTGGGGCGCAAGATCGCCATCTCCGCCGCAATCTTCGGCACGGGACTGATCGGCTTCGGCCTCTCCCACTATTTCTGGCTGTCGATGGGGATGATGATGGTGGCCGGATTCGGCATGATGCAGGGCATGGCGTCCAGCAACACCATCATTCAGACCATCGTCAGCGAAGATATGCGCGGCCGCGTCATGAGCTACTACACCATCGCGTTCGTGGGCATGGCGCCTTTCGGCAGCCTGCTGGCCGGAGCCATGGCACACGCCATGAGCGCACCCTTGACGGTGATTCTGAACGGGGCCGTTGTGCTGCTTGGTGCGGCATGGTTCACCACTCGCCTGCCCGCCGTGCGCCGCGCCACCCATCCTATCTACCGCGAGATGGGAATTCTTCCTGTCGAAGTCGTCAGCGGAATGACCAGCGGCGGCGCAAGCTGATCCGTTGAACGGTTCGTCCGTCGATGTGAAAGCCAGCCAACCCGATCCACCGTATGCAGAATCGGCATCAGACAACTTGTGTCCTCTGGCGAAGCAGACCAGGAAGAGTCGGGCTTGCGAGCCGCAGGCAGGGGAGAGCTACACCATGCACAACCATAGCGACGAAGCGCCCGAAGAGCCGAACTTTACGCCGACCTACCAGGAGGAATCGCATAAGCAACCTTACTGGAAGCGCGCTCATCTCGATTGGCGCGTCTGGGTCGCCGTCTTCTTCCTCTTCGCGGCCATCGCCGTCTATGTCTGGACCGTCGATCTCTCCACGGTGCCCCGCGTCTGAGCGGAGGGTTTGAAGCTCACGCTACGAGCTGCGCGCCTCCAGCAGCGCATTCACCTTTGCCATCACCTGAAACGCATCGGCGACGTAGACCACGTCGGCCTTGCTGCGCGTCCAGCCGCAGTTCGGGTCCAGGCTGATGGCGCGCCGTTCCCCGATGAAGCGCCAGCCTACGACGTGCGGTTCCTCGCCGTGGCAGCAGGTGGAGAGTCCCTTGGCGTGGCGCGGCGTCGATCCGGTCTGGCCGATCTGGTTCATGTGGGTGAGGAAGGGAAGCACCGACTGCTCTCCTTCCGTTTTCTGGTCTGCCAGCGACTTGCTGCTTCCCAGCGATGCGCCGCTGAGGCGCAGGAACGCGAGGATCAGTTCGCCGGCCTCGGCGACGTGGATCTGCCCGTCGGGCTGCTTCTTGGTCCAACCGGCCCCGGCGACAAACAGCAGCTTCGCGTCCGGGCGAATTGTTTGCGCATCGAGCATCGGCGAGCGCAGGCCTTCGACCGTTGTGCGCACGGTAGGCAGAGTGACCGTGACCGCCTCAACCTGCGCTGCGGCTGGCTCGCCCGCAAACGCCGCATGGGTGCCCGCGTCCAGCAGCAGGAACCACGGGCGCGCCTCGCGGCTGATGGTCGCCTCCACGCGTTGGCGATAGAACCAGCGCGTCGCATCCACGCTGTCGTTGCCGGATAAAACCGTGATGTGGGTGTCGATAAATCCGCCCAGCCGATGCGCGACTCCGGCGGCAACACGCACAAACCGCGAGCTTCCCGGAGCCAGGACGATGCTTGCCTGCGCCGCGCGCGCGAGGGCCTCGCCGCCAGCGGCGTCGGTTGCGTAGCGCGGCTGGGCGAATGCCTCACCCGAGACAGCGAGCAGCGGCGCGCCGGTTGCGGCCACAGCGCCAGCCGCAGCGTTCGCGGCTTCCACGGAGGCGGGGCCAAGAATGCCAATCGTCAGCTTGGCCGAGAGTTGCCCCGCCAGCTCCACGCCAGCAGTGACGGCCTCCAGCGAGGCCTTCGTCAACGCCGATCCAGTTTCATCGACGTGCGTCAGTACCAGAATCGTCTCCATTGTGTTCACTCCGCTCCGATCCATGCGACAAGTTCGCTGGCGATCTCGTCGGCTGTCATATTCTTCTCCACCCGCGTCTCGCGCTGCTGTTTGGGCAGGCTGACGGAGACGTAGCTCAGGCCGTTGGCCGCAAGCTCGACGTGTTTGGCCTTCTGCAACGCAGGCATGATGCCGCGCATATTCGCCATGCCGGTCTGGGGATTGTTGCGCGGCTCGGAAAGATTGCCGGTCGCCCATCCCAGAACAGCGGGAGTTCCCGCGCAGGTAGAGACCTGATGCTTTCCGCCCTCGACGCGCTCCAGCACCTCGAAGCTCCCATCCTCGCGCAGCGTGATCTGATCGACGCCCTGAAACTGGTCGCTGATCCCTAGCCGCTCACCGATGAGTTGCAACGTGACGCCAGCCCCGCGCGTCGCCGACTCCCAGCCGCCGAAGAGTAGCAGCCGCTCGCGATCCAGTCCCGGCAGCGCAGTGATTGCCTCGGCCAGCGCGGTCGCCGTTGAGTGCGCGTCGCTGAATCCGCCGATGGGCCCATCTACAGGGACAAGTTCAAAAGCCGCTTTTTGGCCCACCGTCATCATCACCTGCTGCAGCTTGGCCTTGGGGCCGAGGCTCACCAGCCAGAGCTTGCTGCCGGGGTTTTTCGCGACCAACTGCGCCGCTTCGTACAGCGCGCACGCGGCCCACGGATCGAGTACCGCAGGCAGTACCATCTCATTCTTCAGCCCCGGCCCATTCGGCCCCGTGACTGGCTCCAGAGTCTGCAGCGGATCGGGAACGATCCCTGCGCAGACCACGATTTGCAATGCTTGTGCCATAAGACTTCCTTGCTTGAAAGAGTTCGTTGAATATTTCTACTGATTATGGAGTGTGTCGTGCTGCGAGCAATATGCGGGGATTCTTCCCCATCACTCCGTTCAGGGTCAGAATGACAATTTTAGCTCTCTACGCGAAGGATTAGTTCTCCGCCGAGTGCAATCCGCCGGAGCCTGCGCGGAAGTCGATGTTGGCGTGCTCGCCGTCAGTCGCGTGGGCGCAGTTCCACAGGCACGCGCCGCAGTGGACGCACTTCTCGCGCTCGAAGTGGATTGTGCCGTCCGCGCCCTGCGTGATGGCCTGGCCGGAGCACATGGCGACGCACGTCTTCTCCGCGCACTCGGCGCAGAGTTGCGGGTCGCGGAAGACGACGTGGTCGGCGAAGCCAGACATCGCTTGAACCTTGCCGCCCACCAGCAGTGCGTCCTGCTGCGTCACCAGCAGCCGTCCGTCCAGTTCGATCTCCGGCCAGCCGCGCGCGGTCATCAACGCATCATGCAGCGGACGTCCGCCGAGTTGCGCCTCCAGCGCCAGTCGCGCGGCCTCTGAGGGTTCGACTCCCCTGTCCTTGTGCGGCGAGAAAGGACGGATCTGCTCCTGCGCCGACGGAATCTTTCCGCCCAGCGAAAGCTTCCCGCCAGTCAGCCCAGCCAGCGCCATGCCGATCAGCCCGCGTACAAGTCCATGATGGAACCCGTTGCGCGCGTTCTTTGCCACCTCGGCCTCGCGCTCCAGCGAGCTTGCGTGGCGGCGTGCAACGTATGTGTTGTAAAGGTTCTGCTGTGTGAAAGGCCTGTCGGCGCGCAGCAGCTCCACCACCGCATCGCCGAGCTGCACGCCGGTGGTCCACGCCTCGTCCACGCCGGAGTTGGTGAGTATGTTGGTGCTGCCGGAGCCTTCGCCGATGCGCGCGAATCCATCTCCAGTAAGGAACGGCTCGCCGTGCTTGCCCGACTCCTGCAACGACTTCGCGCCCCATGAGCGCAGCGTCCCGTCCTTGAGATAGCGCCACAGCGCGGGATGCTGAATGTAGTGCTGCAAATATCGATACGCCGTGCGCGAGGGATCGCCCATCCACGACGGGACGAAGATTCCCACTGACGCCAGCCGGTCCGGATGCACATAGAGGAAGCCGAAGATCTCCGGCTCGGGGAATCCGAAGGTATGCCAGACGGTGCCGGGCTTCAGCGGAGAATCTTCCGGCAACTCGAGCACCATCTTCATTCCCAGCGCCCACTCGCTCTGCGCATTCCCCGGCGGCATTCCGATGCGTGTGTTGAGCGCCTGACCGATGGCCCCGACCGGCCCATCGCCTACAACCGTCAGCGGTGCCAGAACGTCCATCCCGGCCATGAACCCATCGGCCGGCGCGCCGCTGTGATCCACTCCCTGATCCGCCAGACGAATTCCCTTGACCAGAAAACATTTCTTACCCGCTCTCTCGCATGGCTCGCGGCCTCCGCAAGTTCTGCCCTTCGCGCAGGGTTCGCTACAGAAGATCGGCTCGCTGACTGGCGTTCCCGGCCAGATCTGCACCAGCCCGGTCGTCATCAACTGTGCGCCGACCCACTGGTTGAACTGGCCCATGGAGAGCAGCAGCCCGCCGTGTTTATGCAGAAACGCAGGGGTCCAGGGTAGCTCGTAGGCGGAGTCTTTCACGCCCAGCATACCCCCCAGCCCGCGCAGCACCGCATCGCCCGCGCGCAGCGCAAACGACCGCCGGCTGGCTCCGATGGGGTCGAGCAGATACATCACTCGTTCCTCGCTGACCGGTGCGGCCATGGGAATCTCAGCCGGATTCAGTTTGGGGAAGCTGGCGCGAATCCCCCGCGCGCTGGTGACGATGCCGCTGACTCCGGCGGCGATATCGTCCGCGCGTTCGTAGCAGAGAACCTGCAGCGGCATTCCAGGCGCAACCCGGCTGGCGAACGCAGGATCGTCGGGATGCGCGGTCCACTCGCGCGTCAGCGTGGTGAGAAAGCCGCCCATCGCGGGGCCGAAGCCGACGCAGGCGATGTCCACCTCCATCGTCGCGCGGTCTGTTTCTTGAGCCGCGGCGCCTACTGGAGCCGTTGTGTTTGCGGCAGAGGCTTCGCCACTCATGCGGGATAGTCCAGTGCTTCGGGAATCATCACCTTGCTCACCGTATTGGCGGCGCGGTCCTTGGCCAGCCGCGAGCCGCTGAGGCAGGTGCATAGCTTGTTCTGCATCCGCTGGAACTCGCCTGACCCGGCACAGCCCGCGCAGGGCCCGGCCTTCGATGGATGACCTCCGTTCGCGTCGACCACGTCCGTGGCGAAGGCGGAGATTCCCGGCATCGTCTCCTCCAGTTCTTCCAGCTCCTGGGCCGTGAAGCAGTGACTACAGCCCTCCGTATCCCAGGCCGGGTGCAGGTTGTATCCGAAGACCAGATCGGCCGAGATGCGCGAGACCTCGCCGGCAGCGCGCGCCGCCTGCACATGGCAGAGGTCGCTGAGGAACTGCACGGTCCCCTCCAACCCCTCGGCGGCGACCGCGTCGTCCGGGCCGCGGGCCTGCAACTCCAGCACGTCAAGGATCTGGCAGCGCGAAGCCATCAGCCAGCAGAGCGCATCGGCCAGGGCAAAGGTCACGCCCTGCCGCTGCCCGTGATAGAGCTTGTTGCCCGCAGGATCGGTGGCGCTCTGCAGATGGGCCAGCGTCCACTGCCACATCTCCATCGCCGAGGCCAGGGTGCATGCGCCGGTTCCCGGATGCAGCGAAGCGATCTGCCGCATCTCGGCGATCCATGTGCGGAACTGCGCCAGAAAGACATCGCGCGTCATGGTGATGGTCAACTGTCGCCGCTGCACGGCCTCGGGTCCCTCGTAGGTCGCCTCCAACTGCGCGTCCATCCACTTGTTGGCGAGGAAGCCGGGACAGTCCTCGGTGATTCCGTAGCCGCCCATAAGGCTCACGGCCTCGCGCATCATATTGGCGCCGACGCCGGTGTTCCACAGCTTGGTGGCGGGGCAGAGTACATCGGCCTCGGAGTCCTTCAGGACAAAATTGACCAGCGGATCGGCGGCCAGTTCCTCGCGGCGCGGATTGTTCGGGGCGAGCGCAAGCCATTCGATGGCCCGCTGCTCGCTCTCCTGTAGGGCCTTGTGTTCGGCCCGCTTGCCGCTGACTCCGCGCTCCTTCATCAGCGCTTTCTTCTGCTTCTCCACCGGCTCCAGGATGTCGAAGAGCCGTGCCGTGGCAAATCCCAGTGATGCGGCGGCCTCGCCCATGGCCCACACATCCACCAGCCGGTGCAGCGCGTCCTCGCGCTGCTGAATGCCAAGCTCGTAGCGTATGGAGCCGGGCTTTACGCCGACCGCTCCGTGGAATCGCTCGCGCTGATAGCGGATCACCGGCTCGACGGCTGAGAGCAGCTTGGCCGCCGTCATCAGTCCAACGGTGACGCGCGTGCGGCGGAAGACCGCCTCGATCACCTCGCCGTGGCTGAAGTTTGGCACGATCACGCCATTTTGCACGGTGTATCCGCCGATGATGCGGCTGGCCGGAACCTTCAGGTTGAAGATTGGGTCGCCGGTCGACGAGAGTTGGTGCACCAGCTTCTTGGTCGCAGTTCCGCGGTCGAAAATTCCCTCGTCGCCCTCTTCCAGAATCACCATGCAACTGCCCTTGATGCGCGGGTCGTCGGAGGTCACCGCCGCGGTGACAAAGTTGGCGAAGGCGATGTTGGTGATGAAGCGGCCGCGCTTGTCGACCTGCAACATCGGTTCTTCTCCGTCCTTCCACTCGACGATGCACATCTTTCCGCTCAGGATACCGGTGTCGATGCCGACATAGGGCAGCGGCTCGGTCAGCGCGAAGGCGCCACGCCAGGGCTTGCGGTCCTCGCCCGCCTGCGGAGGCGCGGCCAGCGTCATATAGTGGCTGATCTGCTCGGCGGTGCCGCACTCGTGGATCGGGGCCAGCGCCAGAAAGCTCGCCAGACTGCCGGTCGCCGCGCCGCCATCCACCCAGGCCAGCTCAAAGGCCGCCAGCGAGAGCGCAAGGTTCTTCGGCCCGGCGATGAATCCGCCCTCTTCCGGCTCCATAAATGCAGCGGTAATCCCAGCGCGATCGAACGCCTCCATCATCTCGGCTTTAGCGGGGGTCCACTCGTGGGTGTTGCGCTCGCCAGCCGCGACCATCTGCGCCACCGTAGTGCGCGCCACCGCGCGCGACGATTGCACCAGCATCTGTAGGTCGAAGCGATCCGCAAAACGCCACTGAATCTGGCGCACCGCATCGCCGGGAAGCGTGTGCATGGTCTTCACATCGGGTACCACAGCCGTTGCCATAGATCTGAACCTCGCGCAGTTCCACCTATTGTCTCAGGCAGGGGCAGGAGCGGCCTGTGACCATCATCACTGGCGGGAGTCCCGGCACGAGGCTTTGCGAGCGGTTAGGCCGCCTTCTGGCGCTGCTGTTCCGGTGTGACTACATTCGCCACCTTCCTCCGCCTCTTACGCGAGGACACCCAAAGATCGCGCTGGATCTGCATTCCCAACCACATTTCAGCTTCTACCCCCAGCGCATCCTGTAGTCGCAGCGCCATATCAGCCGACACTGCGGACCTCCCATTGATGACCCGAGACAACGCCGCGCGCGTAACGCCAAGATGCTTCGCTAGCGCGGTCACAGAGTTTCCCACGCTCAGATTGCCATTTTCCAGGATGTCGGCAATCAATTTACCGGGGTGTGCCGGGTTATACATCCTCATAGCTTCTCCTTAGTGGTAGTCCTGATAATCGACAAGGATAGCGTCCTCGCCATCAAATCCGAACGTTAATCTCCAGTTTCCGTTAACGCTAACCGCCCACAAGCCAGCCAACTCGCCCTTCAAGGGATGCCAGTTCCAGCCAGCAACATTCATCTTTTCCGGAGACCTGGCAAGCCCCAAAGCCGTAAGCTGGATGTTCAGCCGCGCCGCGTGTTTTGGCTGAATGCCTGCCTTCGAGCCGGTCTCGAAGAACCGCTGGACGCCCTTGTGCCGGAAGCTCTGGATCACGCAACCATCGTATACCGAAACGCTACGCTATACGAAATTATTTTGCCGAAGCGGATGGTCCAGTCTGGTTCCGCGGGATTGCAGAAGCGCCGGATCGACCAAGTTCTTCCCGGCGATTCTGCCGCGCCTTCTATAATGGCTCATGGCAATCACTCCAGCGGCCCCGGGAAGATCCGGGAAGGCCGCACCTTCGAGGAAGGAAGGGACGAGTACCGACTCCATCGCGACGGATGCAGGCATCGAGCTTAAGACAGCTCTGCCGCACCCGTTTCCTGCGGAGCCTCTGCGTTCGGAGCTGCCCGCCGAGGCTGCGCTTGCGGGGACTCGGCCAGTGGGCGACAAGGAAGATGAGCCTGCGGAGGAGTCCTCCGCAGGGCATCTTGCCGGGTCCAGCGCGGCGACCATCGACGAGATGGATGCCAAGTTCGTCTGCCTGCTCGCAGAAGTCCATAAGAACCGTCCGGGCGACGACCTGGAGATCATCCGCCATGCATGGGCCTTCTGTCTGGAGCAGCACGAAGGGCAGAAGCGAGCCTCTGGCGAGCCGTACGTCGTGCATCCGCTGGAGGTTGGGCTGGTGCTGGCGGAGCTGAAGATGGACTCGACGGCGATTGCGGCCGGCTTGCTGCATGACGCGGTAGAAGACACCGATGTGACCACCGAAGAGGTCGAGAAGCGCTTCGGCGAGCAGGTGGCGCACATCGTCGAGGGCGTCACCAAGCTGGACAAGATCAAGTTCGCCAACCGCGAAGACCACCAGGCAGAGAACATCCGCAAGATGCTGCTGGCCATGGTCACCGACGTTCGCGTGGTCATCATCAAGCTGGCCGACCGCCTGCACAACATGCGCACCCTGGAGCACCTGGTCAGCGAGAAGCGGCAGAAGATCGCCAAGGAGACGCTCGACGTCTACGCCCCGCTGGCCCACCGCCTGGGCATGGGCAAGCTGCGTGGCGAACTGGAAGACCTGGCCTTCCGCTACACCGACCCCTTCGCCTACGAGCAGCTCTCCACCGAGGTGGACGCGCTGCGCGGCGAAGGCGAGGTCTTCCTCCAGGGAGTCGTCAAGACGCTCGAAGACAATCTGGCCGAGCACAAGATCGCCGGCCGCGTGGAGTGGCGCATCAAGCGCCTCTACTCCATCCAGCAGAAGCTCTCCGAGCAGAAGATCCCCCTGGACCAGGTTTACGACCTGCTTGCCATCCGCGTCATCTGTCAGACGGTGCAGGACTGCTACGCTGTGCTTGGCCTGCTGCACGGCATCTGGCGCCCGGTGCCGGGCCGCATCAAGGACTTCATCGCCATGCCGCGGCCCAATCTCTACCAGAGCCTGCATACCACTGTGATCGCGCCCGGAGGCCATCAGTTCGAGGTGCAGATTCGCACCGAAGAGATGCATCGTGTCGCGGAAGAGGGCATCGCGGCGCATTGGAAGTACAAGGCCGCGGACAATGTCACTCCCAAGGACGAGGCACGCCTCGCCTGGGTGCGCCAATTGATGGAGTGGCAGCGCGAGATGTCGGACCCCAACGAGTTCATGTCCACGCTGAAGATCGACCTCTACCCGGAGGAGGTCTACACCTTCACTCCCAAGGGCAAGGTGGTGGTCCTGCCCAAGGACGCAAGCCCCATCGACTTCGCCTACACCATCCACACCCAGGTGGGCAATACCACCACCGGCGCCAAGGTGAACGGGCGCATGGTTCCGCTGCGCACCAAACTGCGCAACGGCGACATTGTCGAGATCACCACGCAGGCCGGCCACTCGCCCAGCCGCGACTGGCTCAGCTTCACCAAGAGTTCGCGAGCGCGCAACAAGATCAAGCACTGGCTCAACGAACACCAGCGCGAGCGCGCCGTGGAGGTTGGCAGCAAGCTGCTGGAGCGCGAGGCGCGCAAGTACAAGATGGCGCTCTCCAAGTATCACGAGGCCGACTACGACAAGATCGCCGCCGAGTATGGCCTCAGCTCGCAGGCCGAGCTGCTCGCCGGTGTCGGCTTCGGCAAGTACTCCGCGCGCCAGGTGCTCAACAAGCTGGAGCCCGGGTCCACCATCGCAATCGAGCCCGCCACCCCGGAAGGCGTCGTCGGCAATACGCTCGGCCAGATGTCCGACGCGGTCAAGCGCGTCTTCTTCGGCAGGGGATCGGAGTCGCTCCAGGTCGAGGGACAGGACGACCTACTGGTCTACCGAGCGCGCTGTTGCAACCCAATCCGTGGCGAAGAGATTATCGGCTATGTCACCCGCGGCAAGGGCGTCGCGGTACATGCCCGCAGTTGTCCCAACGTTCAAAATCTCCTTTACGAGTCCGACCGCAGAATCCAGGTCGAGTGGGCACCGTTACCCGGAGACACGGGAGCCCAAGGCGCGGCGCAGACCTATCCCGTCAAACTCACCGTGATCTGCGACGACCGCGCTGGAATGCTGAAGGAGTTTACCGCCATCATCTCCGACGAGGGAACCAACATCCGGTCCTCCAGTTCGGAGGTATCCGACGACGGCGGCGCGGTGGTGGACTTCGTCGTTGAAACCATCGATGTCCGCCATCTCAACCGCCTGGTCGACAAGCTGCGCCGCGTGCAGGGCGTTCACGACGTCCAGCGCGTCCAGAAGATATAGTCTTGGTGTGCGGCTTTACTCTGCCTTGTACTGACATCTGTGAGTGCCGTTTTAAGACACTTAAAGGAAGGATTTGAGTTTTGCAATGCCTCAACCACATCTAGAGCGAGTTCTCGTGACAGGAGCCACCGGAACTCTCGGCTATAACATCGTCAGGCGCCTTGGGCTGACGCATCCCGCAACATCGGTTCGCGTGCTGATGCGACGGCTGGACGATACGCTTTTCGCGGACCTCGCGAATGTGGACCTTGAGCAGGTCGATATCGCGGATACCCCGCGCCTGACGCAGGCAGTTCTGGACTTCCAGCCGACTGCCATCATCCATTGCGCAGCCAGTGGAGTGCGCCCGTCGAAGATCGGATGGTTCGATCTCATCCGGCTCAATGTCTCCGCCGCCGTTGCTCTCTTCGAGGCTTCCTGCGAAATCGACCGCTGCCATTTCATCCATGTCAGCACCGGCCTTGTCTATGCCGATCAGAGCAGGCCATGCCGCGAGGGCGACCCGATCGACACGCTGCATCCGTACGGGGCCAGCAAAGCCGCGGCCGATTGTCTGCTGCGTGCCGGAGCCGAGCGGCTGAAGCGACATCTCACCGTCCTCCGCCCGTTCTCTTTTACTGGTCTGCACGATGGTGGAGACCGGCTGTTTCCATCCCTCCTGCGCAGCGCGCTGAAGGGTGAACCGTTCAGCATGTCGGCCGGCACGCAGATCCGCGACTTCTGTGCCGTGCAGGATGTGGCAGAGGCGGTTTGCCTTGTCCTCGAAGAGGGAACGCTACCCGGACGCGATGTGTTCAACATCGGCAGCGGTCTGTCGATCTCGCTGCGCGGCATCGTGGGTTCGGTGTGCCGTCAGCTTGGACTCGATGTAGATCTCCGTCTGGGAGATATGCCTTTCCATCCCTATGAGCCGATGAACCTGGTAGCCGACATCCACCTGGCGCAATCGCTCGGCTGGCAACCCAGGACGAATCTTGCCTATGCCGTCTGGCAGCTTGCGCAGTCGGAATTTCCAGAACTCCAGGTTACCCAGCCGGAGCAGTATCGATGACGCAAACCGACCATACGCTTGACTCTCTCGACTTGACCGTGATGCTGCCTGCATACAACGAGGCAGCCGCATTGCGCGATCTCCTGCCCACGATCAATGCCGCGGCAGCCGCGCTGACACCAAATTATGAAATCCTCATTCTTGACACGCAGACTGCGATGGACGATACCGCTGAGGTATGTGCGATCAACGGCGTGCGCCACATCCGCCGCTCCGGGGGCAATCAATATGGCGACGCCATCCGCACCGGCATCGCCGAGGCGCGCGGCACGCACCTGCTCTGCATGGATGCCGACGGCTCGCATAACGCCGCGTACTTCGCCTCGTTGTGGGAACGGCGCGAAGATTTCGACATCGTCATCGGATCGCGCTACGTCGCGGGCGGACACACCGAAAACCCGGCAATCCTCATCTGGATGTCTTATGTACTCAACCTCATCTTCCGCGTGGTCTTCAACATCCACGCCAGGGACGTGACCAACAGCTTTCGGTTGTATCGCACCGCAATCCTGAAGCCCATGCGGCTGGAATCGAACGACTTCGATATCCTCGAGGAGATTTTGATCAAGGCGGTGACCTGCCGTCCGCCGGCGCGAGTGTGCGAGGTGCCCGTGACGTTTGGCCGCCGCAAAGCCGGCGAGAGCAAGCGCAAGCTCCTCCAGTTCGCACTTGGTTACTTCAACACATTGCAGAAGCTTCGCCGGTTTCAAAAGGCTGCACGAAAGGAAAATAAGTCAAAATGAACGCTCTGATCACAGGTGGATGCGGGTTCGTCGGCAGCAATCTTGCAGCCCACCTGCTCAGCCTCGGCCTTTCCGATCCAGACCAGGCAAACAAGGTCACTGTCTTCGACAATCTCTCGCGCCACGGTGCGTCCGCGAACCTTGCCTGGTTGCGCACGCTCGGCAGCGCAGAGCACAATTCCATCGAGTTCATCCACGGCGACATCCGCAACGCATTCGACGTCGAGGCAGTCGTCAAGACACTCCAGCCGGACGTCATCTTCCATCTAGCCGGGCAGGTCGCCATGACCACATCCATCGAGAGCCCGCGCCGCGACTTCGAAATCAACGTCCTCGGCTCCATCAACGTGCTGGAGGCAGTGCGGATCTATACGCCGAAGACCGCGATCGTCTACGCGTCGAGCAATAAAGTCTACGGCAACCTGGGACACCTCGATCTGGTCGAGACAGCGACCCGCTACCAGCCACGCGCCTCGCAGAACGGGGTGGACGAATCCGTCGCGATCGAGTTCCACACTCCATACGGCTGCTCCAAAGGCGCGGCGGACCAGTACATGCAGGACTACGCGCGAGGCTTCGGGTTGAACACCGTAGTCTTCCGCCACTCGACCATCTACGGGGGACGGCAGTTCGCTACCTACGATCAGGGCTGGGTCGGCTGGTTCTGCCGCCAGGCCATCGAATCGAAGGCCAACCCCTCGCGCCCGCCCTTCACCGTCTCCGGCGATGGCAAGCAGGTGCGCGACCTGCTGCACGTCTCCGACGCGGTGCGCTGCTACGTCGCCGCGTATGAGCACATCGCAGCCGCACGCGGCCAGGCCTTCAACATCGGCGGCGGCATGGAGAACAGCATGAGCCTGCTGGAGTTGTTGCACTATCTCGAAAAACGCCTCGACCTCAAGCTCAACTACACCCACCTGCCTTGGCGTCAGAGCGACCAGAAGTTCTTCGTCGCGGACAACTCCAAAGCCGGCAAATTCATTGCGTGGGCACCCATAACCACCAAGGAAGAAGGCATCGAAAGCGTCCTCGGTTGGGAGAAACTCGCCTCGTCGCTCTCCTGATTACGAGGCAGGAAGTCCGGCGTGATTGCCCTCCGGCCCACCCGTCTGCTCTGGTTGCATCCCGCCCGCCGGACCATCGAAGTACGCGCTACGCATCGGCGAACGCGCCGCCACAACCAGCAGCGCAAGCAGAAGCAATAGCTTGGCGTCTCCCGCGTAGAGCATCAGGAACGTCAAGGGCGAGAACAGCAGCGCATAGATCGCGGCAAACGCAATCATGGAGCCGTAGCGGAGGGTCGCATTGCCAACTGCCACCTCGCGCGTCAGAAACACCAGCATCGCTCCAAACGGTACATACAGAACAAGCAGCGTATATTCTCCAGAGCACAGTGGGAAGAGCGTGGTAGCCACTGCCAGCGCGGTCAACTGGTTGAGCATAGGCATCCTGTAGAAGACGGCAAGCAGCAGCATAAACCCGGCTATGACGATGTACGGGTAAACGAGCACCAATGGGAGCACAACATGCTCTTCCCAAGCGCTGTCGTCGCTCAGTTTTGGCACTTCTACGATGGCCTTGTCCGGATGAAAGCCACCCACCTCCACGGTCAGCGCGGCTGACTTCATCCCGTCGAGCAGGGAGTGGTTGAATCGCTCTTCCTCGACTTGTGCCATGTTGGCTACATATATCGCAACGTAGAGATTTACACCAGGCCTCAGTTCCTGATATGCCTTCCAGGGGTTCGGGCCAAGGGCCGTTAATGCCGCCAGCGTCACCAGTCCCGTGGTCACCACGCTTAGCGCCGCCTGCTTGAACCAGCGGCGGCGAAGCAGAAGCAGCAGGAACAGAATGGAAAAGGGCTTGATGCAGGCGGAGAGTCCGATCAGTATGGCCGCTGTGCGATACTTCGCCCGCAGCAGGAAGCAGAGGCCAGCCGCGGACAATGCCCAAGCCACGCCCTCGATATTTCCCCTGTCGGCGGTGAACCACATCGGATAGCCCAATACGGCGGTGGTGCCAATCGCGGCGGCAAAGCAGAGTCGAACCACCCGGCTGGCGCGACCGGCACGCCACGCCGCAAAGGCAAAGCCCAGGATGCAGATCGCGAGAAACACAAGATAGGGCAGAACCGGATAGTCCGGGAACGTGTGGAGCAGTGCTTTGTAAACGAAGGCAGCAGGCGCGGGATAGGTGAAGATGGGAAACCCGGAGCCCAACGCCGCGGCTCCATGGTATAGATGCGCGGTCTTGTCGACGTAGTTCGTCAGGTCGCTGAATTGCTCGCTTTTGTCGAACAGCGGGCGAGTCATCTCATCGCCGCTGCGGTTGTAGTTGCTCCAACTCGCCCAGGTGACCAAAGCAACCAGCAACGCATAGACCCAAAGCGCGACCCTGACCTGCGATGCCGCATTGCCAGCTACGTTTTCTCTGCGCAAATATCCCTCCACCGCGGCAAACACGGCTCGACAGACCCCATCCATCTTACTTGGCTGCCTTGATTGTACCGACGCCTGCGCCGAAAGGATAAGCTTTCGATACAGAGGCATAATCGGCGAGCTTGCGCAAGATCTCCGCAAGCGCGACAATCGAGCCATCTTCCAGAAGACGAAAGCGCGATATGGCACAGACAAAGACGATGATTTCTACCACCCAGGCTCCCCAGGCGATCGGGCCATACTCGCAGGCGGTGCGCGTAGGCGATCTGCTCTTCACCTCTGGCCAGGTGGCGCTCGACCCGGCCACTGGAGCGCTGGTTGCCGGAGGCATTCGCGAGCAGACCACGCGCGTGCTCGACAACCTCGCCGCCGTGCTCGATGAGGCTGGGCTAGACATGGCGAACGTGGTCAAGACCACCGTGTTCCTAAAGAACATGGCCGACTTTGCCGCCATGAACGAGGTCTATGCCCGCTACTTCGCACCGGAGGGCGTGGTTCCGCCGGCGCGCTCCACGGTCGAGGTGGCGCGCCTGCCCAAGGACGCACTGGTGGAGATCGAAGTCATCGCCGCGCAGCCGTAAAAACGGTTGCTGGTTGTTAGTTGCTGGCTGCCGGGGTGGTGCGCGAGCTTAGGGGTGAGACTCTGCGACCCGTGGCGCATCGAATAATGAGAGGATCTCACAGATGGCTGAGACGACACCCAGTTCAGGAACAACGGCGAAGAGCGGCGCTGCGGCAAAGAAAAAAGTGCAGAAGACGGAGGCAGAGTGGCGCGAGTTGCTCACCCCCGAACAGTTCCACGTGATGCGGCAGAAGGGGACCGAACGGCCGTTTACCGGTGCGCTGGTGGACACCCACGACGACGGCAGCTACCACTGCGGAGCCTGCAACGCGCCGCTGTTCGCCTCCGACACCAAGTTCGATTCGGGCTGCGGATGGCCCAGCTTCTGGCTGCCCCAGTCGCCCGGCGTCATCGAGGAGCATGAGGACCTGTCGCTGGGCAGGCGGCGCATCGAGGTCACCTGTTCCACCTGCGGCGCGCATCTGGGCCATGTATTCCCCGACGGCCCGCAGCCCACCGGCCTGCGCTACTGCATCAACAGCGCCTCGCTGGCGTTTGAGAAGAAGTAAGAACAGGCAAAGACAAGAGCAAAATGCGGGGATTCTTCCCCTTCGTCTTCGCTCAGGGTCAGAATGACAAACAAAATAGCAGGCACGAAAAGCCCCAGCTGCGAGGCTTCCAGCCGGGGCGTCCTGTTCTGTGAAAAAACTCTGCTTAGCCTTTAACGACCTTGCCCGTCTTGATGCACCCGCTGCACACGCGGATGCGCTTGCTGGCGCCCGCGACCGTTGCCTTCACTGGGTGAAGGTTCACGTTCCAGCGGCGCCGGGTGGTGTTGTTGGCGTGGGAGACGTTGTTTCCGAACTGCGGGCCTTTGCCGCAGAGATCGCATTTGGCTGCCATGATGAAACTCCAATCCTGAATTGCAGCAACCTCCACCCGGCACAACCGGCCGAATCTGGCGTCCCGGCATTGAACCAATCCGGGAGGTGAAGGGGACAGGCATGCGGGGAGTCAAATCCCCGATCTCTACGCTGTCTAACTGCTTCTGCTAACTATGCTACCACTGGCGAGTCTGCAATCGCCACTCACGCTCAAGGCGAAGGCAAGAATTGTCAAAGGTTCGGCGGAGAACGCTCATCCATTGCGGGAACCGTTTGTTTGCCGTTTGCTCGCCGTCTATTCGTCGTTTGTTCACTTTCACCC
>Ga0224530_1000089_pt1 | contig 58550 bp, 46 predicted proteins | sample CBST75metaG_FD_179873 | JGI IMG/M metagenome (GOLD analysis project Ga0224530, IMG submission 179873) | Peat soil microbial communities from Stordalen Mire, Sweden - C.B.S.T75 | ecosystem: Environmental > Terrestrial > Soil > Wetlands > Peat | place: Sweden: Norrbotten County, Stordalen Mire...
GGCTCTTCCGCGCATACTTCTCAAAACTTGCCTGGCTTGCCAAAGTCATCTGACGCATCGCGTTCTCCACCCTCATTCAACTTTATCCAATCTGAATGCAGGTGGAGAACTTAAGCAGAGGCTCCCTAAAGCTAATAGCTACCCTTTTTACTTTACCCGGACCTTGGGCTCAACCGACAAGCCCGGCCGCAGCGAGTGGTTGGGGTCTTCGCCATTCAGATCGGTAAAGTCGATGCGCACCGGAACCCGCTGCACCACCTTGACATAATTTCCAGTCGCGTTTTCCGGCGGGAACAGCGACAGGACCGAACCCGTGGCGCCACCAATCTGCGTCACCTTGCCCTTGTAGGTCTTGCCCGTGGCGTCCACTTCAATCTCCACCGGCTGTCCGGCAGCCATGTGCTTTAGCTGGGTCTCCTTGAAGTTGGCCGTAATCCATAGGCCTTCCAGAGAAACCAGCGTGGTCAGGTTCTGGCCCGGACCCACGTTCTGATTGATTTCCACGCTCTTGCGGGTAATGATGCCCGCCGTCGGAGCCACGATCTTGGTGTAGCTCAGGTTGAGTTTGGCTTGGTCCAGCTGTGCCTGCGCCTGCTGCACCTGGGCCAGCGCCTGCTTGGCGCGGGCACTCTGCGCCGCAACCTGCTGCGGACCGGTCTGGGCAAATTTCAACTGCGCCTTGGCACCGGTCTGGCGCTCGCGCGCCACCCGTATGCCTTCTGAAGCAGCCTGCTCGGTCGCCTTGGCGTCGGCCACGGCAGCCCGGCTGGCGTCGGCCGCAGCCACGGCAGAGTCGTACTGCTGCTTGCTGATCACGTCCTTCTCGACCAGCGGCTTGTAACGGGCCAGATCGGCCTGCGCCTTGGTGTTGTTGGCCTGGGCCTGGACCACGCGCGCATGCGCCGCTTCTAGTTGTTTCTCTGCCTGCTCAATGCCTGCCGTCGTGCCACTCACGTCCGCGCCGGCTGAACTCAGGTTGCTGCCAGTGTTGGCGGTGGTGATCGGTACATTCACATTGGCCGCGGCGGCGTTGGCCTGAGCACTGGCCAGTGCAGCCTCGGCGTTCTCCACGGCAACCTGATAGTCCCGGGGATCCAGCTCGACAATCACGTCGCCCGCCTTCACTACCTGGTTCTCATCCACATAAACCTTGGCCACCTGGCCGCTCACGCGTGCGCTCACCTGGATCAGGTGGCCGTTCACCTGCGCGTCGTCGGTGTCCTCGCTGAAGGTGGAGCGCCACCAGATTCCGACGGCCACCAGCACGACGACCAGGAGCACGACCACAATAATGCCCTTGCGGCGGGACTGTGGCTGTTCGATCTCGATTTCTTCAACCACTTCGGGTTGGGTTGGTGTTGAATCCGCCACGTTTACTTTCCTCCCAGATAGTTCTTGTAGTTCTCGCCCGCTCCCAATGCACGCGCCAAGCTGAGCTTGGACACGTTGTGCCGGTAGAGGCTGCTCACATATCGGTCATAGGCTTGCGCCACGGATTGTTCGGCCTGACTCACCGCCAGGTTGTCGCTCACGCCGTTGGCATAGCGCTGCTGTGCTTCGCTCAAGGCTTCGTTGGCCAACTCCACGTTGGAGCGCGCCACTTCCACCTGCTGCTGTGCCGAGGCAATGTCCAGAAGGGCGTCGCGAATATCGGCGTCCACCTGGGCGTTCATGTCGCTCAACTGCGCCCGCTGCGTATCCAGTTGGGCCTGGGCCTGCTGGGCCTCGCCGCGCAGCGCGTACTCCTTGAACAACGGAACGCTCAGCGTGCCGGTCGCGTCTCCGGTCCCATGCGAGTGACTCAGGGTCACACCGATATCGCCATAGTCGCCATTGAAGGTGAGGGTGGGCAGACGGTCGGCAGTTGCCGCTTTGCGCTGTTCCTCGCTGGCCTTGGTCTGCTCCACCATGGCCGCCAGATCCTTGCGGTTCAAATGCGCCTGGTGAATCGCCGCATCGACGTCCAACTGGTCGAACGCCGCATACGGCGCCTTGTCAGTCAGCGCGAAGCTCTGCGCCAGAGGCAGCCCAATGGTGCGCGCCAGCGCCAGCTTGTCTTTCTCCAGGGAATTGTGCGCCACAATCAGTTGCTGTTCCAGCGACTGGTAGTCCACCCGCGACCGCAACTCATCGAGGAGCGGCGCAGTTCCCGCCTCGTGGTTGGCAACCGCTTGGTCCAAGGAAACCTTGGCCGTCGCCACCTGCGCTTCCACGCTGCTTACCTGCGTCTCATCGGCCAGCACCAGCAGATAGGCATTGCCCACTGTCAGCACCACCAATTCGCGCGCGTCGTGGGCCGACAATTGGGCGGCATTGAAGTTGTGCCGCGCAGCCAGGTAGTTGCGCAGCGAAGCCACGTCCACCAGAGACCAGCTCAGCGAGGCCCGCACGTCGGTAAATCCAAAAGGTCCGATGATCGAGGCAAAACCCGGGATGCGCAGGCCTTCTGCAGGCAGGTCCACCTGCATCACGGTCTCTTTGGCGCTGGCGTCCACCGTGGGCAGCAGGGCCTGCAGCTGGCTCAAACGCTGTCCGCGCGCCGCCGCCGTCTGCGTGCTGCTCAGGATGATGCCGAGGTTGGCCTTGAGTCCCCGCTGAATGGCATCATCCAGCGACAGTCCCACAGGCTGCGACGAAACCTCGCCCGTGGCCACGCTGCCTTGGAAGGGGTTGGCGCTCTGCGCAGCCAGCTCACCGGGAGCTAAAACCGCAAAGCCCGCCACCAGGGCGCATGCGCAGGTACGGATCGTGCTCTTTCTTGCATTCTTTGACGAGATCAAATTTTCAACTCACTGCGAAGCGGTTCTGCATGAAATGGTTGCCCTTAATAGATGAAGGAAAAGGGCGGTTGGGTTCTTTTACCAGTGTATCGGACGGGCCATATTCCCGCACAGTTTCAGGCGAGATCGGAGTTCTGCCACAATCCCGCCCGGAAAAAAGACCCCGGATAACCTCGGGGCCCTTGTGTTCGGATGCAAGGAAATGGGATTGAGGTCAGTGGTTTCACCCCTTGGAGCCAGTCTGACCTTTGACTCCTGATCTCTGGAATAGCTACCGCGCCGCCGAGGCCTGAATCAGTTGCGAAGTGAGCGAACAAAGCGCCTGACGGGAGAGCTCCCGAACCGCGTCCGGGGTCCATCCCGCGGCCTTGGGCCCGCCGTGCTCGGCCAGCATCCTGGCCGTCTCTGCCGCCGTCAAGCCGGCCACCGCCCGCAGTGCAAAAACCGTCCGCAGTTCCGTCGGCAGGCTGGCCAGCCAATTCCGCATCCGGTCCCGGTCGGGTCCAGCGATCATGCGCTCCAGTTCTTCGCTGGAAACGCCCGCCGCGTCCAGATCGTCGTTCTCAATGCAGGTGGCCACCGCCTGCAGGCCTTCGGGGGCCGCCAGGCAGCCGGGATTGCGCTGCTCCAGAATTTCCAGCGCCGGACCGCACAGCGCCCTGCGGCTGCTCACGCGCGCCTGCTCTGCATCCTGGCAGGCCGAAACCTCTCCGTTGGCAATGGCCGTTTCCACCAACTGCGCGCTGGCTTCGCCCTCGCCCACCAGCATGGAAGCCAGACTATAAAGCCCCGCGGCGATCCGGTCGAACGTTTCGCGCCAGCTACGCTGGGCCTTGGTCACCGGCGCTTCGGGCGCGATCAGGCTTCCGTTCGCAAAATTGGATTTCTCGGGCATGGAGAAGGCTCCTTTGGGGGATTTTGCTTCTGGATCTGTCAGTCTCTATCCTCCACCCGCCGGGCCGGGCCGTCAATGAACCAGGCCATCACCCGCTTTTGTCTCCCCTTTCGCGCCATTTCCCCTTTGCGACCGACCAGCATTTCGGGAAAAGGAACCCTTCCCGCCACGAGGTACTTCTGTACCGTCTCCCGGAAAACGCTGTAGACTGCCAACACAGCGCACTGGACTGATCAATGGCGAGAAGCACGAACAAACAAAAGCTCTTTAACGGCCGGGACTACTCCTGGATGCAATTCAACCGGCGTGTCCTTGAGGAAGCCGAGGACCCCTCTAATCCCCTTTTGGAGCGGGTCAAATTCCTGTCCATCACCGGCTCGAATCTCGACGAATACGTTGAGATTCGTCAAGCCGGCCTCATGCAGCGCATCGAGGACGGCTATCGCGAGCCCGGTTACGACGGGCTGCGTCCCGATGAATCCCTGGCCGTGCTCACCACCGAAATTCACTCCTTTGTAGCCGCACAGTACCGCTGCTGGAACGATCACCTGGTCCCCGAGCTCACCAAGCAGGGTGTGCGCCTGCTGGAGTGGAAGGAACTGGACAAGGAAGCCCGCGAGTTTGCCCAGGGCTACTTTCAGCGCGAAGTCGATCCACTGCTGACCCCCATCTCCATCGATCCGGCCCACCCCTTTCCGCGCGTTCTCAACAAGGCCCTCTGCCTGGCCCTGCTGTTGCGCGCCAAGCGGCGCAGTTCCGGCCCGCAGGTGCTGGGCGTGGTCACCGTGCCCCGCGCCCTGCCCCGTTTTGTTCGCCTGCCCTCGCCCGAAGGCTCCTTCGATTACCTGCTGCTCCAGGACCTCATCGCCCAAAACCTGTCCGGCATGTACCGCGGCTACGAAGTACTGGCCCACGCCGCCTTCCGCGTCACCCGCAACTCCAACCTCTACTTCGAAGAGGAAGAAGCCCGCTCTCTGCTGGAGACCATCCGCGTGGAGTTGCACAATCGCCGCAAGGGCGACGCCGTCCGCCTAGAGATCGAAACCGGCGCCGATCCTGAAATTGTCGAGCGCCTGAGGGTCAACTTCGAACTCGACGAGAACCAGGTTTTCCGCGGCAAAGGCCCGGTCAACCTCTCCCGGCTCGTGTTCTTTTATGGCGACGTGGAGCGGCCCGACCTCAAGTTCCCGTCCTTCACCCCCAGGCCCCTCTACCTCAGCCGCAAGTCGGCCAACATCTTCGACGAGTTGCGCCAGCGCGACGTCCTGCTCCACCATCCCTACGACTCCTACGACCCGGTGGTCGATTTCATCCGCCAGGGCGCCGAAGACTCTGCCGTGCTGAGCATGAAGCAGACGCTTTATCGCACCAGTCACGATTCGCCCGTCTTTTCCGCGCTCATTGAAGCCGCCGCCACCAAGGAAACCACGCTGGTGGTCGAGCTGATGGCCCGCTTTGACGAGGCATCCAACATCCGCTGGGCGCGCAGCATGGAAGACGCCGGTGTGCAAGTCTTTCACGGCGTCGTCGGCCTCAAGACCCACTGCAAGCTGGCCATGCTGGTCCGCCACGACGAGGATGGCGTCACCCGCCGCTACTGCCACCTGGGCACCGGCAACTACAACCCCGTCACCGCGCGCTTCTACACCGACCTGAGCCTGCTCACCAGCGATCCGCAGATCACCGAGCGGGTCCACATGGTCTTCAACTACCTCACCGCCCACGCCGAAATCGACGACTACCGTCCCCTGCTGGTCGCTCCCCTCACCATGGCCGAGAGCTTCCTGCGCCTGATCCGCCGCGAGCAGGAGCACGCCCAGGCTGGCCACCCCGCTCACATCGTGGCCAAGATGAACGCCCTGCTCGAGCCTAGCGTCATTGAGGCTCTCTACCAGGCCTCGCAGGCCGGCGTCGAGATCGACCTGATCATCCGTGGCCTTTCGATCCTGCGCCCAGGCGTCAAGGGCCTGTCCGAGAGAATTCGCGTCCGCTCCATCGTGGGCCGCTTTCTGGAGCACTCCCGCATCTTCCACTTTGCCAATGGCGGCAACGACGAAATCTATCTGGGCTCGGCCGACTGGATGCCCCGCAACCTCTTCGAACGCTGCGAGGTGGTCTTCCCGGTCCGCGACCCCGCCGCCAAGGCCCGCATCCACGACGAAATTCTGCCCGCTTATTTGGCCGATACGACCAAGGCCCGTCTGCAGCAGCCTGACGGCAGTTACCTGCGCGCCAGCAAAGTCCTCAAGGATGCTCCGCCCTTTTCCAGTCAGGAATTCCTCATGCGGCTGGCCGAAGGCAAAGCGGATCTGGACGCCCTTCCCAAGCCCCTGCCGCCAAAACCGCGCGCCAAGCCTGCACGCAAGAAAGCCATGCCCACCACCTAATCGGGCCCCTCCAACCCACCGACCCCAGGTCTGTGGGTTGGAGGTTCCGCTTCTGGGACTAGGGAAAACGCTCGCTCTCCATGTCCTCTATCCAGCCGATTTGCAGATCATCTCCCCGCGAGTTGATACACTTCACCTGCACAAAGGAGATCCGCTCATGGCCTCAAGCGCCCCGCTCGTCTTTTCCGGCATCACACCCGAGCAATTTGCCGTTCTGACCGCCAAGGCGCAGGCCGCCGGCATCGCCCTCAACGGCAACAGCGGAACCGCCGCCCAATTCGGCGTCGAAGTGGCTTGGAACTACACCCCCGAGACCCGCGAACTCACCTTGCACTGCCTCAGCACTCCCTTCTTTGTGAAGCCCGAAGAGGTGAATGCCAAAATCCAGAAACTGGTGAAGGAGAGTCTGGGTTAAGTCGAATGGGTACCCCCTCCCCCCTTCCTAACCCTCGAGGGTTATACATTGTCTTATTCGCTTTCGATTGGCCCCCGCTCCGATTGAAATGTTACAGGCGTGTTAATATCGTTCCTCAAGGAACCGGCCTACTCCACAACCCCGCCGGACTCATCGCCATGAATCTCTATCTGATGCGCCACGCCAACGCCGGAGTCCCCCGCGGAAACCCCCTCTTGGATGCAAAACGGTCTCTCATCAAAGAAGGCAAGGAGCAGTGCGTGCTGATGGCGCGGACGCTGAACGCGCTCAAGGTCCAGGTGGACGTGATTGTCTCCAGCCCTCTCAAGCGCGCCCTGCAGACCGCGCAGTTTGTGGGCACGGAGATGGGCTACGAGGCCAAGGTGGAAATCAGCCCAGCCCTGGCAATGAATGCCAGTTACGCCGATTTTCAGGATCTGCTGGCCAAGTATGCCGAGTACGAGGGCGTGCTGATGGTGGGCCACAACCCCAATATGTTCCAGTTTCTGGGCCGCCTCATCACCAACAACGGCGGCGCGGCCATCCGCATGCGCAAGGCCTCGGTGGCCCGCGTCGATCTGGATCGCCACCCCGCCCTGTTGCGCTGGCTCATCGATCCGCGCATGGCCCGGGCCATCTACGCCAGCGTGGGAAAGAGCTCTCGGCCGAAGACCTCGCGGAAGTAATCCGCTTCCTTGCGCAGCGACCACAGTTCCAGTTCTGCGCCCGTCCGCCCCGGCTCCAGTTCCAGATAAACCCGCTTGGGATAGACCTTGGCCGCGACCCGCAGCACGTCGGAGGCGCGGTCCTGGTTTAACGCCACCGCCAGCCGCAACAGCACCACCGCCCGCTGTATGTTCTTGTGCTCCTCGGTGGGCAGGTTGCGCAGCGCGCGGTCTCCCGCCTGGGGACGGCTCTTGCCCAGGTAGCGCGCAATGGCCGAAATCATCGTGCGCTGCAACTGCGTGTACCCGTAGATTTCCGAACTGGAGACGATGTACTGCGTGTGCCGGTGGTGCCCTTGGTGGTTGATGAACTTGCCGATGTCGCTCAGCAGCGCGGCGGCGGCCAGCCAGCTCTCGTACTCCGGCGGCAACTGGTGGAGCGCCTTCAAGTCCCGGAACAGTTGCACGGCATGGGCGCGTACCGGCTCGGCCTGTTTGGGATCAACGCCGAAGCGCCGCGCCGTGGCCAGCACGCTCTCCCAGCGCTCATGCTCAAACTCCTTTGACACCGTGGCCCGTGTGTCCTGCCCGGCCAGCATCTGGGCCAGGATGCCGTCCCGCAGTCCCAGCGGTGAATAGCGGAATCCAGTCAGGCCGAAGGTCTCCAGCAGTTCCGCGTATACCTGGGCTCCGGCCACAATGATCTCTGCCCGGCGCGGACCGATGCCCGGCACCGCTTCCCGCTCGGGCAGCGCCATCTTGGCAATCCGGTTGGCCAGCTTGCGCACGTCGCCGGTGTGGGCAATCCCGGCCATAGCCGGAGACAGGATCAGCCCCGCGGTCGTGGCCTGCGCGCGTTTGCCCGCAGACTTGCCCACGGCCTTTTTGGCGGCTTTTTTCATCGCCTTGCCGGGCAGCTTGACGGCTGCCTTGGCCACGGCAGCGCTGTTCGCACAGGCCGCGGCCAGCGCTGCCGCCGTGCCCGAGGTGGCGATCACCAGCGAAATGCGTTCCGGCTTGATTCTGCGGTGCGCCTGCCGCAGCTCGCGCTCAATGAACTGCCGCATCCGCGCCAGACCCTCGGCCGGAGCCGGGTCCTCCTGCAGGAACTCACCCGTCAGCCGCACCGCGCCCAGCGGCAGGCTCACGGTGTCCTTGATGCGCTTGTGCTCGGAGAGAGTAATTTCGCAGCTTCCGCCGCCCAGGTCCACCAGCACCACCCGGCCCGCCGTGCCCGGTTCGGCGTCCATCACGCCCAGGTGGATGAGTCGCCCTTCTTCCAGTCCGGAGATGATCTCTAGGGTCCAGCCGGTCTCCGCCTTCACCCACGCCTGAAAGGCCGTCGCGTTGCGGGCGTCGCGCATAGCCGCCGTGGCCACCACGCGAATCTGGTCCACCCCGTGCTGTTGCACTGCCCGCTGAAACCGCTTCAACGCCCTCAGCGTGGCTGCCATGGACTCCGGAGACACCAGCCCGGTCTCAAAAACGCTGGCTCCCAGCCGCGTCACTTCGCGGTCCTCATGCACCGTGCGCAACTGGTGCGCCACAACCTTGGCAATCTTCAACCTGCAGGAATTGGAACCGATATCAATGGCGGCAAAAGTTGGCATGGGGACCCGGGACACACTCCGTTAAATAGAATTTCTCTCTCGGGTCAAGATACACGACCGCACCACAAAGCCGCTGTACCCGGAATCAGCGCTACGCGGCTGCGCCGCCGCTCTTCGCCAACCGCGCCGCATGCCGCTGGCAAATCTCCAGTGCCCGGCGCAGAGCGTCTTCCTCCATCGTTCGCAGCAATGACACCAAACCATCTTCTTCGCCATGGTTCGGAAGCATCCGATCCGCCGCCTTGGCCAGCACATGCCAGTCGTGCCAGTCTCCGGCAGCGTTCAGCATCTTTCTGCTCGACGCGGCCAGCCGCATCGCCTCCGGATCGGTCCCGGTCTCGGCCAGGTAGCGCACCTTCTTCAACCGTTTGCGATACGCATGCAGGTTGCCGCCATTCAGTTCTGGAAACTCCCCGGCCAAACGGGCAAAAAGCTGCCGTGCCGCCGCTACGGCCGATCCGCCACCCCCAGCCGGGTGCTGCTCCAGCGCCTTTTCCAGCTCCCGGCTGCACCGATCCAGCCGCTTGCGATGGTCTTCGATCTCAACGCACAGCTCCGCCGCCGCGGTCTTGCGCCGCCGCTTGAGCCGGCTTTCCATCTCCTCGATCTCGCGCAGACAGATGCGGCTGCATTGCAGCATGCACCCGTGAGGCCCCGGTGCGGCCTCCTGCAGACTGCCCAGCCTCTGCAGGTAGGCGTCCGCCTCGCGCAGCGGCTCAAGCGCGCGCCGCAGCCTCGTGCCATGCTTTTTCCAACTCTTTGCCGCGCGCATCCCGTCGGTGTCGGGTCTCTGGCCCTCCAGCCAGTTCTCCAGCGCCGCCTGCAGCCGCAGAGTGGCAATACGAAGTTTATGAACTTGTTTGCGGCTGGCCTTCCGGGAGCACCGGTCCAGCAGCTCGTGCCAATCCTCCACCTGCCGCCGCCACTCCGGCTGCAGCGGCGCATCGGACTTCGTACTGGATAGATTGGAATCGGAACGCATGACGATCAAGCCTTCCTGCCCCTATTCTGCACCCCGCCGCTCCCTTCGGACGCGTCTTTTCAACCGTCCTTCCCGTCTTCGATTCGCAGCCCCGCACCCGCAGCCGCTCACCGCGCCGAAGCCTTTCCGCTGGTACGCTCTGTGTTTCCGGCTGATATCCTGCTCTCAGGAGCGGTTTCCCATGGAGATGTTCTTGTCAGCCCTACGCAACCACGACCTTTTTGGCGCAAGGCGACTTTCCACCTCAACCACTGCGGATCCGCAGCTAAGGCATAATCTACGATGACGAACGATACAAGCACGCACAATCGCCCCCGCCACACGCCCTCCGCGCTGGCCAGTTGGGTGCTTTTGGCGGTGATCTTTGCCGCCGTGCAGTTTGCCTCCCTGTTTACACCCCCTCTGCTCGACGACGTGGACGCCTCCCATGCCCAAGCCTCGCAGCACATGGCCGAGAGCTGGGACTGGGTCACGCTCAAAGTGGATGGCATCCGCTATCTTGAGAAGGCTCCCCTGCCTTACTGGCTGGTAGCCGGCTTCTACCACATCTTCGGCCAGAACGCCTTTTCCACCCATCTGCCGAACGCCCTGGCCCTGCTGGGCTGCGCCTGGCTGGGCTGGCTGTGGGCTCGCCGCGCCTGGGGCGACCGCGCTGGCCTCTATGCCGCGCTGGGCATTCTCACCTCGATTGGGCCGTTTCTGTTCACCCGTTTCGCCATTCCCGAGGCATTGCTCAGTTTCCTGCTTCTGCTGGCTCTTTACTGTTTTATGACGGGGTTGGAGACAGGCCTGTCGGAACGTTTTTATGGCATGTGGGCTGCTCTTGCCCTGGCCACGCTCACCAAGGGCCTCGTCGCGCCCGTCTTCTTTGCCGCCGCGGCCATTCCGCTGCTGCTGGTCACCGGGCAGTGGCGCCGCTGGCGCACACTCAAGCCCTTCACCGGCCTGCTGTTGTTTCTGGCCATTGCCGCGCCCTGGCACATCCTGGCCGGCCTGGCCAACCCTGACCAAGGCCACCCGTTTGGCAATCACCCCACCCCCGGCAATGTCCACGGCTTCTACTACTTCTACTTCCTCAACGAGCACTTCTTCCGGTTCCTGGGCGATCGTTTCCCGCACGACTACAACCGGCTGCCCTTCGCCGCCTACTGGCTGCTCCACCTGGTCTGGCTCTTTCCCTGGAGTCTGTTTCTGCCTGCCCTGCTGGCGGCTGCCTGGAAGACTCGCCGCAACTGGCTGCAGCATCTCAGCCACGACGCCGGCATGACGGTCGACTTCTACCTCGACAACGCAGCCCGCGAAGATGCGGCCAGCTACGTTGCCCGACTCAAGTTTCGCGTACGCTCCATCTGGCTGCTGAGCCTGTTCGCGGGCTTCATCCTGCTGTTCTTTTCCATCTCCACCAACCAGGAGTACTACACCTTCCCGGCGTGGGCACCGCTGCTCATCCTGGTCGGCGGCGTACTGGCCGGCATTGAAGAGAACCGCGGCCCCAGCGGCGGCAAATCGCCCCTGTCCACCGCTTGGCTCACCGGCGCGCAGGCCGTCTTCTCCGTGGCCGGAGCCGTGGCCGCCGCAGCCCTCGGATGGGGTCTGTGGCAGTCTCGCAATCTTCCCAAGGTGGACGACATCGGCACCCTGCTGGCGCATCGCGGCGTGGGCGACTACACCCTCTCCATGTCCCACATCTTCGACCTGACCGGCCCTTCGTTTGCCGCCCTGCGGCTGCCCGCGGCCCTGGCCGCCCTCACGTTGCTCATTGGCCCAGCCGTCAGCTACGCGCTCCGGCTGAGGAAAAAGCACCTGTCAGCCACAATCAGTCTGGCTCTCACCTCGGCGCTGTTTCTGATTGCCGCGCACATCGCCTTTGCCCGCTTCGAGCCCATGCTCAGTTCCAGGCAACTAGCCGACACCATCGTCCAGAAGGGTTCCCCGGCCGACTCCTTCATCATCTACGGCGACCAGTCCGACGCTTCCTCGGTCGTCTTCTACACCCATAAGTTCCTCGGCAAGCCTGCCCTGCTGGTGCTGGAGCAGTGCTCGCCGCATGGGGCGGGCTCCTCGCTGCTGTGGGGCTCCTGCTACCCCGACGCGCCCAAGATCTTCCTCAGCGAAGATCAGCTTTCCAAGGCGTGGGGAACCGGCGAACGCAAGTGGCTCTTCGCCCAAGACGTGAACCAGTCCAAGGCCGAGCAGTTGCTTGCCGGAAGGCTTTACCCTGTCCAGTCCATCGCCGACAAGGCGCTCTGGACCGACCGGCCGCTCAAGTAGCTTGGTTCTGCAACCCAATAGGAAGGGCGCGGCTTCGGCCGCGCCCTTCCTATTTCCATGAGCATTTTCCAAGGACCTTACTCCCCGGCCCGCATCTTTCCGCCGGGCAGAAGTTGAAAGACTTTGCCCCGCCACAGGATTCGGCTGCCCAGGTAGCTGGCTGCCCAGAAGCCGAAGCCCATCAGATCGCGAATGGGGTAGAGCACCAGCAGCCCGAACCAACTTGTATCGCACACCACGAGGCCCCCTACAGCAATCGAGAGCGCCAGCCGCGAGGCCACGCTCCAGCCCAGCAAGCCCAGTCCCCACAGCGGATGCCCCAGCGCCGCCGCCGCCCCCCATCCCAGCAGCCCGAACGGCAAACTGAAGGTCAGAGCAGTCCCAAAGTGCCCCCTCGGACGCGAAAAACGCGTCGATTTCATCCAGCGAACTTGGTGCTTCAGCGAGGAAATGAAGCTCGCATTGATCACCATGTGGTCGATGGCGTGGTGGCTCAGCACCACCGTCTGGCCCAGCTTATAAGTCTCGTTGCCCAGCACAAAATCGTCGGCGCAATAGTCGGCCGTCACCCGGAACCCGCCCATCTGCCGGATTGCGTCGCGCCGGAAGGCCATGGTCGGCCCCAGCACGAACTGCATGCCTTCCAGATTCCGCGCCACCAGCACCCCGGAGGTCATCTCCACGCTCATGCCCACGGCTTCAAGCCGCGCCCACAGCCCACCCTCCGCCGCCACGCCGCGATAGGGACAGGTCATGGCGCCCACCTGCGGGTCGGCAAAGGGCAGCGCCACGGCGCGCAGATAGTCCGGCGTCACGCGCACATCGCTGTCGCTGATGACTAGAATGTCGTACGACGCGGCCGTCTCCATCAACTCCATGGAGGCCACTTTGGCGTTGATGTAGTCGGGCTGGCCGCCGGTAAAGAGGAACTTGACCGGAAACCCCGGATAGCGAGCCGCCACCCGCCGCGCCGTTTCCAGACCGGCGTCTTCCGCCGAGCGCGCGCAGAAAAGAATTTCGTAGGTGGGGTAATCCTGTTCGAAGAAGGTGGCCAGGTGCGCTTCCAACCCCGGCTCAGCACCATGCACCGGCTTCAAGAGGGAAAGCGGCGGAGTGAACCCTGGACGAGATGCAAGAGCCGCCCGCGCGGCAAGCCGCTCGCGCAGATAGGCGGGCACTGCCGCCAGCACCATGCCGGCAAACACCGAGGACGTGACCAAGCCGAAGACTGCCAATGCAAGAAAAACGTGCAACATACAGGTTCCAGCATACCTGCATGTTGCACGCTCGGGTGGATGAGGCAGAGAGAAAACTCGAATAGCCGGACTGAAAGCCCTGGCGCGCTCCTACGATTTGCGCGGCGAAACTGGTCGCGGCACCGTTGGACGCGCCACGACGCCCGCCTTGCGGATGGGCACAATGGCCCCGGCGGCGGCGCCGGGAGCGTTCTGCTGAAAGCGGGCCAGCATCTCGGTACGCACATACTCCACAAAGCTCTGCATCTGCCGGTTCATTTCTTCCATCCGCTCTCGCATCTGCAAGATGATGGCGATGCCCGCGATGTTTACGCCCAGGTCCCGCGCCAGATTCAAAATGAACTCCAGCCGCTCCAGGTCCTCGTCGGTATAGAACCGCGTGTTGCCCTCGGTGCGCGACGGCTTCAACAGTCCCTCGCGCTCGTACTGGCGTAGCGTCTGCGGATGAATCTCGTACATCTCGGCCACCGCCGAAATCATGTACGCGCCCTTCGATTTGCGTTTAGCTGCCATGACTTTTCTCGAATCCGATTATCTTAACTCGCCGGTAAACCGTGGGCTCACATCCTTCGCTGGCATCCTGAGCAGCCCTGTGCGCAGCAAAGGGCGAGTCGAAGGACCTGCGATTCGTGTTTTGCGAAGAGGATGAATCGACAAACCCTCCGCTCCTACAACTCATCGAACAGCTTCACCCGCGGGTCCTGGTTGTTCAGTTTGGCCAGCTCGCGCATGATCTCCTTGCTGCGCTCGTCTTGCAGAATGGGCACCACCACATTCACGGTCACAATCTGATCGCCGCGCTGCCCGGGACGCTGCGCGTTCTCCACGCCGCGCTCCCGCAGGCGCAGCTTCTGCCCGCTCTGGGTGCCGGGTGGGATCTTCAACTGCGCCCGCCCGTCGATGGTAGGCACGTCCACCTTGGCCCCCAGCGAGGCTTCGGCAATGGTCACCGGAACGGTCAACTGGATATCGTCGCCCACCCGCGTAAACACCGGGTGCGTCCCGGTGCGCACAATCACAAACAAGTCACCCGGCGCGCCGCCGTTCAACCCGGCGTTGCCCTTGCCCTGCAGCCGGATGCGCTGGCCGTCGCGGGTTCCCGCCTTCATGCGGAACTCCACGGTCTCGCTGCGGCTGACTGCTCCTTCGCCGTGGCAAACGGAGCACATGTTCTCCGTGCGTCCGGTCCCGTTGCAGCGGGGGCAGGGAATATTGAACTTCATGCGCCCGCCCATCTGCGTCACCTGCCCGGTCCCACTGCACTCCGGGCACTGCACCGGGCCGGCGGAATGGGGCGATTGCCCGTGGCAACTGGGGCAGGTCTCCTGGCGGTTCACCGCGATCCGCGCCTGCCCGCCGCGGATCGCGGTCCAGAAGTCTACCGTAGCCTGATACTCCAGATCGGTTCCCGGCTGCGGTCCGCGCGGCCGCTGCGGATGCTGTGCCCCGCTGAACATGCCGGAAAAGATGTCCTTGAATCCGCCCCACCCGGCCGAGCCCGCTCCAGCGCCCGAATGCTGCCCCGGCCCGCCCTGGAAGCCCGTGAAGTCGAACCCGTCAAAGTCCACCGGCGGACGACCACCCTGCTGCTGTGCATAGGCCGCAGCCTGTGTCGGATCGATCTGGTCAGAGTAAAAGCCTACCTGGTCGTAGACCTTGCGCTTCTTCTCGTCACTCAAAACGTCGTTGGCCTCGGAGAGCTCCTTGAACTTCTCCTCCGCCTTCTTGTCCCCAGGATTCACATCGGGATGGTATTTGCGCGCCAGCTTGCGGAACGCCTTGCGAATCTCTTCCGACGTCGCCGTCTTCTTCACGCCAAGCGTGGCGTAATAGTCCTTGTTTTGAGTCGTGGCCATAGTTTGTTTGAACTCGTTTCCTGTTTACGCGTCCTGTTTACGCGCTGATCGGGATCTTCAATCCGCCGGTTTTGCGGTCTTTCGGGTGTCTGGAGGCTACTCTGCAAATCCCAGGCCGATTTTCTCTTGCCGCCTGCAATTCGCGCCCTTCTGCAGAATCATCCGAAATTCCGGCGACTCTCGGAAGTATCGGCCCAGCGCAGGCACATCTCCGGGGCAAGACCTCGTCTTCTTTCTACGATAGCAACCACACGCCGCATCGGCGCCTTGATTTCGCTGGCCAGCATCCGCACCGTCATCCACAACGGGATAAGAAAAGCCTCACGCAGGAACCCGCCAGGATCAGGAATCCCTGCCGTTCCTAACAAGTCGGGGTGGACAACGCAAGCGCCGTCCACCCCTGTGACTCGTCAGTTCCTGAGATTTCCCCCCTTCGGCGCAATGGAACTGCGCCGAAGAGGGGGCCACCCAGTTTGTAGCCGGTACAAGCGGTTCGGTTTTTCCGCCGCAACGACGGGTCTGCCGCACCGCAGGTGCCTTACTTCTTGTCGTCCACGTCCACATACTCGGCGTCGATCACTTCGCCGTCCTTCTTCGGTTCGGCGGCGGCGGGATCGGCGGCAGGCGCTGCTCCGGCGGCGGTCTCATCGGCCTTCGCCTTGTACATCACCTCGGCCAGTTTGTGGCTGGCGTGGGTCAGCTTCTCATGCGCGGCCTTCAGGTCCGCCGAAGCCGGCGTGCCTTCCAACAGCTTCTTGGACTCGGCCAGAACGGTCTCGACTTCCGCCTTCTCCGGACCCTGGATCTTGTCGCCGGACTCCTTCAGCATCTTGTCGATGTTGTAGACCAGCCCATCCAGGCTGTTGCGAGCTTCGATCTCCTCGCGTTTTTCCTTGTCCTCGGAGGAGTGCGACTCGGCTTCCTTGGCCATCTTCTCCACTTCTTCCTTGCTCAAACCCGAACTGGAAGTGATGGTGATGCGGGTATCCTTGCCTGTCGCGTTGTCCTTGGCCGTTACGTTCAGAATGCCGTTGGCATCGATGTCGAAGGTGACCTCGATCTGCGGCACGCCACGCGGAGCCGGAGGAATCCCGGCCAGCTTGAACTTGCCCAGTGTCCGGTTCTGCGCCGCCATGGGCCGCTCGCCCTGCAGCACGTGCACCTCAACCTCGGTCTGCGAGTCGGCAGCGGTCGAGAAAGTCTCGGTCTTCTTGGTCGGAATGGTGGTATTGCGCGGGATCATCGTGGTTGCCACGCCGCCCAGCGTCTCAATCGACAGCGTCAGCGGGGTCACGTCCAGCAGCAGCAGATCCTTCACTTCACCGGCCAGCACGCCGGCCTGCACCGCCGCGCCAATGGCAACCACTTCGTCGGGGTTGACGCTGCGGTTGGGCTCGCGGCCGAACATCGTCTTCACCAATTCCTGGATCTTGGGCATGCGGGTCTGTCCGCCCACCAGAACGACTTCGTTGATCTGGCTGGCGGTTACGCCGGCATCCGCCATCGCTTTCTTGCAAGGCTCGAGAGACCGCTCCAACAGGTCTTCCACCAACTGCTCCAGCTTGGCGCGGGTCAGCTTGCGAACCAAGTGCTTCGGTCCGGTGGCGTCGGCGGTCACGAAGGGCAGGTTGATCTCCGTCTCGATGGTCGTCGAAAGCTCGATCTTGGCCTTTTCCGCGGCATCCTTCAGACGCTGCAGAGCCATTTCATTACCCTTGGAGCTCAGGTCCAGCCCTTGCTCCTGCTTAAACTCGGCAATCAGCCAATCCACAATGCGCTGGTCCAGATTGTCGCCGCCCAGATGGGTGTCACCGTTGGTCGACTTGACCTCGATCACGCCTTCGCCCACTTCCAGGATGGAGATATCGAACGTGCCGCCGCCAAAGTCATAAACTGCGATGGTCTCGTCCTTCTTCTTGTCCAACCCATAGGCCAGTGCGGCCGCAGTAGGCTCGTTCACAATGCGCTTGACGTCCAGACCGGCAATCTTGCCTGCGTCCTTGGTCGCCTGGCGCTGTGCATCGTTGAAGTAGGCCGGAACAGTAATCACAGCCTCGGTCACCGACTCGCCCAAGTAGGCCTCGGCAGACGCCTTCAGCTTCTGCAGGATCATGGCCGAAACTTCGGGCGGAGTGTATTCCTTGCCCTGAGCCAATACGCCCACATGGTCACCCTGCTGCGTGACCTTGAAGGGCACCATCTTCATCTCGTCGCTCACTTCGTTGTAGCGGCGGCCCATGAAGCGCTTGATGGAGAAAACGGTGTTCTCCGGGTTGGTGATCGCCTGGCGCTTGGCCACCTGGCCCACCAACCTCTCACCGTTCTTGGAAAAGCCGACGATTGAAGGAGTGGTGCGAGCACCCTCCTCATTTGCAATTACTTTGGGCTCTCCGCCCTCGAGTACGGCCACGCACGAATTGGTCGTGCCGAGGTCAATGCCGATGATCTTTGCCATGGTTGGCTCCCTGCCCTTTTGAAAATCTTGGACATTTTCAGGATGCCAGATTGAGTGACTTTATGTCAAGTTTATATGATTGAAACTACATAAACAAACCCTTCCATCCTTTACCCGCGCACTAAGCCCTCCCGCCAACAATATCGGACTGATTTAGTCTTAGTTTTTCAATATGCGATTATTTTTGTCGTATTTCCCGGAGGACCCACACTTGCCCTTGTTTTTGCTCAAAAATCTTCCCCGCCCCCACTGCTGGACGGTGGTCTGGCTCGCCCTTCTCATCGCACCTGTGGCGAATGCGCAGGAGAAACCGTATTTCGTGACCTACTCTCACGATCTCGAGGAGCCCGGCAACCTGGAGATCGAGACCAAAACCGCGCTGGCCAGGCCGGACGGCAGTTTCCGTTACGGCGCGGCCGCACTTGAGATGGAGTACGGCGTGCGCGGCTCACTTCTCCCTAGAGCTAGTTGCATAAATGCCTCAACGAGATGAGGAGGCAAGCAAAGTGGACAAATCCCTGAAAGACGGTTTTGGCCGGCAAGCCGGTGGCACAGCCAGCCGGCGCTATCGCGGGTTCGATGCTGCCTGAGGCAAGCATGCCTCCGTCCCACCATGTAAATCTTCCCATTCCTCTGAACAGGCCGTGGAATCCGGCCCGCAGGAGAGCCGCTCCTCCTTTCTGCCTTCCGGCCGCATTCCGTCACTGGCAGCCAGGCTCCCAATCAATTACCCTCAGAACTACTTAACCGTGACTACCGCCGCCGCCCAAGCCCGCTACCCGCTCACCCAGGGTGTGAACCCGTGGCTGGTCACTGTCTCGGTAATGCTGCCCACCTTTATGGAGGTGCTGGACACCGCCATTGCTTCGGTGGCCCTGCCCTACATCGCGGGGTCGGTTTCGGCCTCCAACTCCGAGGCTACCTGGGTGCTCACCAGTTACTTGGTGGCCAATGCCGTCATTCTGCCCGCCTCCAACTGGTTCGCCCGCCGCTTTGGCCGCAAGCGCTTCCTGCTCACTTGCATCATGATCTTCACGGTCGCCTCGTTTTTCTGCGGAGCTGCGCCCTCGCTGGGCGTGCTTCTGCTAGCCCGGGTGATGCAGGGAGCCGGCGGCGGCGCACTGCAGCCGCTGTCGCAATCGATTCTTCTCGAAAGCTTTCCCGTCAACAAGCGATCGATGTCCATGGCCGCCTACGGTTTGGGCATCGTGCTGGCTCCGGTGCTGGGACCGACCCTGGGCGGATGGCTCACCGATACGTTCAGTTGGCGTTACGCCTTCTACATCAACATCCCGATCGGCATTCTTGCGGTCATCATGGTCACCCGCTTTGTCCACGATCCGCCCTACATCAAGAATGCCAAGGTGGGCCGATTCGACAACATCGGTTTCGGCCTACTGGTGGTGTGGAGCGGCTGTTTGCAGATCGTGCTCGACAAGGGCCAGGAAGACGACTGGTTCGGCGCGGTCTGGGTTCGCTGGGCGGTGGCAGCACTGGTGATTGCGCTGGTGGGCTGGATCTGGCACTCCTGGACCCACCCCAACGGCCTGGTGGACCTGCATGTTCTCAAGAACCGCAACTTCCGCACCGGCTGCTTCCTGATCGCGATGCTGGGCATGTGCATCTACATCACCATCGCGATCCTGCCTCTCTATTATCAGGAAATTCTGGGGTACACGGCCTTCACTGCCGGGCTGGTAGTGGGGCCGCGCGGCATTGGCTCGTTTATCGGATCGCCGATTATCGGCATCCTCGGCTCGCGCTTCGACAACCGCAAGCTGATGTGCGGCGGCTTCATTGCCTTTGGCCTGTGCGCGCTGGTGTTCGGCACGGTCGACTTGGGCATCGGTCCCTATACTCTGCTGATTCCCATCACCCTGACCGGCTTTGCGCTGAGTTTTGTGTTTGTGCCGATGGCTACGCTGAGCATGGCCACCATCACCAACAAGGAGATGGGCGCCGCCACCGGCCTGTCGAACATGCTGCGCAACATCGGCGGTTCGATCGGCATTGCCATGGCCACCACGGCGCTGGTTCGCCGCGCCGCGTTCCACCAGGTCCAGATCGGCGCAAATATCACTTCGTCCACCTGGGTCTTCCAGCAAAAGGCAGCGGCTCTTTCCGGCTACCTGGGGCACCACGTCGGTGCGGCCCAGGCACGGCCCGGCGCGATGGGCCTGCTTTACGGAATGATGGAGCAGCAAGCCGCTCTCAAAGCCTATGTGGATGTCTTCCGCTGGACAGCGCTGCTGGCCTTTTTGTGCGCCGGAGCCGTGTGGCTGTTCGAGAAGCCCGTCAAGCACACCGAGCCACCGACAACCGCGCACTAGGGGCCGTTCCCAGTTTCGCAGACTCACAAATTGCAGATTTGCCCACAATTTATGGGTTTCTGTGAAATGGGTGGGTGGAAATGACTGAATTTGCTTGGGTTAGACTGGACGTCACGGTTTCACAGGCAAAATCGGCACGTTTTGGACGCCCCGGGGAGCTGAAACTGTAACTGAAGATTCCAAAGCGGTTCTCCACGTTACGGGCACTCAAAACCAGGCTTATAAGCAGAGTTTCTCTTCCCAATCAGGGGTGCAAAGTGAGCGCCGATGCGCCGAATCTGCGCCTAAACGATGAAAAATGCGTGTTTGTCGCCGCGGCTCGGAAGAGACAGGCGGGGGAGAACCGCCCTGCTTTTCGTCACCCTTTTTATTGTGCGCCAGAGGGCGGAAATCTTCTGCAACGGCGGAGACCGGAGATTGTTGGGAACCACTTGTCTTTCTTCCGCGTATGCAAAGGGAGAGGCTTACGATGCGAACCCTGCGCCAGGATGTTCTCTATGCTTTGCGGCAGATGCGCTTATCCCCCATCTTCACGCTGACGGCCATGCTGACGCTGGCCCTGGGGATTGGCGCGACCACGGCCATCTTCTCGCTTATCAACTCGGTCATGCTGAAGTCACTGCCGGTGGCCGATCCGGCGAGCCTTTATCGCGTAGGCGAGGGCAATGATTGCTGCGTCGAGGGCGGCCCGCTGAATGACTGGGGGATGTTTCCCTATCAGCTCTACCAGCGCTTTGGCGTCGCCGCTCCGGAGTTCGAACAACTGGCCGCGTTCCAGGCCGGCGGGGTGCAGTTCAGCGCGCGGCGGGGCGAGACCGGCCAGCCGGCAAAGCCGTTGCACGGCGAGTACGTTTCGGGCAACTACTTTGCGACCTTCGGCCTTCCCGCCTACGCCGGCCGGACACTCGCGCCGACCGATGACCAGCCCTCCGCCGCCCCGGCGGCGATGCTGAGCCACCGGGTGTGGCAGCAGGAGTACGGCTCCGATCCCAAGGTCGTCGGCTCGATTTTCATGCTGGACGGACATCCGTTCACCATCGTCGGCATTACGCCTCCCGGATTCTTTGGCGAGACCCTGCGCAGCGACCCGCCGGAGATCTATGTCCCCTTGCAGCAGGAACCGCTGCTGACGGGCAAGAACTCGATTTTGAAGCAGTCGAATTCCTGGCTGCGGATCATTGGCCGCCTGCGGCCGGGCGCCAAGCCGGACGGATTGGGCGCCCGGTTCACCACGATCACGCGGGACTTTTTGGTGACGGATCTCGGGGCGGAGTTTCCACAGTTTCTGCCGCAGATCAATACCATCCTGCCCAAGCAGTTCGTTCATGTCATTCCGGCCGGCGCGGGCGTGACCGCGATGAAGGCCGACTACAAGAACAGCCTGCGCATCCTGTTTGCGGTGTGCTGCCTGGTGCTGCTGATTGCCTGCGCCAACATTGCCAACCTGCTGCTGGCGCGGGGATCGGCGCGGCGCGCACAAACGGCGGTGCGCCTGGCGCTGGGCGCTTCACGGAAGCGGCTCATCCGCGAGTCGATGACGGAGAGCCTAGTGCTCTCGGTGCTGGGCGGCGCGGCCGGCATGGTGATTGCGTGCCTGGGCGTGAAGCTGATTGTGGCGCTAGCGTTCCGCTCCGCGCACTACGTGCCCATCAACGCGACGCCTTCGCTGCCTGTGCTCGGCTTTGCTTTCGGCGTGTCGCTGCTTACCGGCTTGCTGTTTGGCACGGCGCCTGCATGGTTTGCTTCGCGGGCGCAACCCGCCGAAGCGCTGCGCGGCGCCAACCGCACCACGCGCGACAGCTCGTCGCTGTCACAAAAGGCCCTGGTCGTGGTGCAGGCCACCTTGTCTGTTGTTTTGCTGGCGGGCGCAGGGCTGCTGACCCGGAGCCTGCAGAAGATGGAGAACCAGAACTTCGGCTTTGAGACGGACCACCGGGTCAATCTCAGCGTCAACGCGCCGTTTTCCACCTATTCGCCGGAGAAGCTGGACTCGACTTACCGAGCGTTGCAAGAGCGTCTGGCGCGGATTCCCGGAGTGCAGAGTGCAACGCTGGCCCAATACACCCCCTTCACGGATAACTGGGGCGAGTTAGTGGTCCGCCAGGGAAAAGGACAGCCGAACGTGACCGACGACAGCAGTAACTCGTCGTGGGATCACGTGGGGCCAGGCTATCTTGAGGCGATGGGACAGACGATTCTGCGCGGGCGCGGGATCACGGAACAGGACACGGCAGCGACACGCAGGGTTGCCGTTGTGGACGAGTCGTTTGTGCGGAAGTTCTTCAAGAAGGACGAAGAGCCGATCGGCACGCACTTCGGCATTACCGACGTGAAGAACAGCGGGACCTACGAGATTGTCGGCGTGGTGCGCACGGCGAACTACACCGACCCGAGCGGGCATTGGAGGCCGCCGCTGTTCTTTGTGCCGCTGGCGCAGCACGTACACTACGACGACCCGATGGCGCAGATGATCGAAGACCGCACTCACCTGATTGAAAGCGTCGTTTTGCAGTTGCACGGGTCGATGACCGGCCTGGAGCCTCAGGTACGGCAGGCCTTTGCGGAGGTCGATCCGAACCTGACCTTGATCCTGATACGGACGATGCAGGAACAGGTTGCGGCCCGGCTGGACCAGGAGCGCGCCGTGGCGCAGATGACGGGCATGTTCGGCATTCTCGCGCTGATTTTGGCCGCAGTGGGATTGTACGGCGTGACCGCCTACAGCGTGGAGCGGCGCACCAACGAAATCGGCGTACGCATCGCGATGGGCGCGAACCGGATCCGCGTGATGAGCCTGGTGCTGCGCGGCGCATTTCTGCAGATCCTGATCGGGCTCGCGATCGGCATTCCGGCTTCCATCGGCTGCTCGCGCCTGATCGCAGCGCAGTTGTACGAGGTGAAGGGCTGGGATCCGGTGGTTCTGAGCGGATCGATTGTTGCGCTGGCAGTCTGCGCGTTTTTCGCGAGCATTGTGCCGGCGCAGCGAGCAGCCTCAATCAATCCGGTGATTGCGCTGCGGGTGGAGTAGAGCGGCGCGCGGGGTCTTCGACCGGGCGAAGTTATTCCTCTGCGCGTGGCCCCTGTCTCGATCGGGATATGGGCCACGCGCAGCGGATGAGGATCAAAAGCCGGGCGGCTCGGCCTATTGCGGCACTGTAAGTTTCTGCCGGGGCGCAGGCTGGTCGTTGGGGGCCGCCTGATTTGAGCCTTGTGCCGTGTTTTCCGCTACGTTCGCCATCGAGGTGAGTTCCGACTTCCGGTACTTCGATGCGCTGACGTATCCGTGGATATGGTCCTTGCCGATGTCGTTGATGACGACCTCGACAGGCTGCGGGCTATCGGGCGTGTAGAACATCAACGGCTGATAGAGATTGACGTGTTTTTGCGACAGGTTGCGATCGTCCACGAGCAGTTCCAGGTCGGCGTACTGGTGTTTGCTATTGGCTTTTTTCAGCCGGAGTTCAAGCTGCCCGGCGCGCCGGAACTGCTTCGATTTCGAGAGATCAAACTCCGCGTAATTCCGCTCTCCCTTTTTCTGGAGCAGCACCAGTTCGTCATGGGTGTGGGCAATGGAGCCAGAAAGCTCGGTTCGCGTGTTGACGAGGTCGCCCTGTGTGCCCGTCAACTCAGAGCGGGTTTGCTCAATCGCCTTGCCCTGCGCGTCGATTTGCGATTGCAGCTTGTTGTAGCGCGGATCTTCTCTTTGCCGGTGGACTGCTGAGGGGCGGCTGCCGGTGGCGCTCGGCGCGGACGGCTGCGCAGGCGGAGTCGAGGGAGCGGCCTGGGTTTCGCTGCGCGCGGCCAACGTATTCACCTTTGCCGCAAGGTCGCTTAGCTCATGCCGGGTGGCGTTGAGCGCGGTGTTCGACTGTACATTCTCGGCAGCGAGATTTTGTGCAGCGTGGTGTTCATGAATGGCGTAGCCACCGAGGGCGCCGCCAAGCACAATCACCGCGGCATACGCGGCAATGTGCTTGCCCGTTCCCGCAAGTGGCGGGGAAGCAAATCCACTCATAGGTGCCTCCAGAGAAGGCGAGGGGATGCTGCCTTCTACGGAAGGGGCAGCACGTGGAATGCCAATTTGTTGAAACCGGGAAGTTGCCTGATTGCCGCTGGTTGCGATTTTTCAAGCCGAGGGGCGATGTAAAAAATTCCCGACACCACGGGTAATTCTTACCCGCCCGACCCTGCCCGCGGCTTCGCGCTTCAGCCCGGCAGAGCCACAAAGCGCCGCTGCTCTTCGTCGTACTGCTCGATGCGGCCGGTCAAGATATCGTAGTACCAGCCGAGGAGGGCCAGGCGGCCTTCCGCCACGGCCCGCTGGATGAAGCCGTGGGTGCGCAGGTTGTCCAACTGGGCCAGCACGTTGGCGTGGGCCAGGGCGGTGTGGAGCGTCAGTTCGCCGCTGTGGCGCTCCACCTCGTCCACGTACTCCCAGGCAGGTTCGACGTGCTGCAGCCAGTCGCGCACGCTGGGCAGGCCGCTAAGCGAATCGGGAGCCAGCAGGGCGCGGATGACGCCGCAGTCGGAGTGGCCGCAGACGATCAGATGGCGCACCCGGAGCACTTCGACGCCGTACTCGATGGTGGCCGAAACGCCGCCGGCCGGCTCCCCGGCGCGGGGGATCACGTTGCCCGCGTTGCGGCAGATGAACATTTCGCCGGGCTGGGTTTGCAGAATCAGGTCGGGCACAATGCGCGAGTCGGCGCAGGTGAGGAAGAGACAATCGGGCTGCTGGCCTTCAGCCAGGAGATGAAACTGGTCCCGTTTGGCGGGAAACACCTGCGCCAGAAAACGCTTGTGACCTTCAATCAACTGCTGCATCGTTCTCCCTTGCTAGGCATGAATTTCAGGAGCCCAGAAGACAAGAGGCCCGGGCCTGAAGGCCCTGTTGATTCGGCAACTTTCAGAGGGCTGAAGCCCTCTGCTCCCTCCGGAATGCGCTATTCCCCAGGCTGTTTCGCTCCAGCGGATCTCGTCTTTGATATTTTCTGTTCCTCAGGGGCTAAAGCCCAAGATCTTGTTGCTTCATCCATCGGCGCTGATGAAGCCGCGCCCTTTCAAAGCAGCCTCAAGAATCGCCCGAAAAATCTTGCTGAAATCAGGCACGTGGTTCTTCTGTTCCTGAGCACCAGCCTATCGCACCAGGGGGCGGGCTGCTATTTTGGTCCAAGATAGTTTTGCAGGAGAGAAGCAAGAAGGAGATCGGGGTCAAATGAGACATCTTGAGAGGGCTTGCGGGCTTGCAGTTCTGTTGGTTCTATCGCAGGCGGGCGTTGCCGCACGGGCGCAGGCTGTGGATACGGTGGACCCCGAACTGCGCGGCCGCATTGACCGCATCGCCGCACAGGTGCTGGAGCAGACGGGCGTGCCTTCGGCTTCGGTGGCCGTGGTGAAGGGCGGCAAGGTGGTTTATACCCACGCTTACGGCAAAGCACGGCTTGCGCCCGCCACCGCCGCCTCGCCGGAGATGCGCTACTCGATTGGGTCGATTTCAAAACAATTTACGGCGGCGGCTATTCTGCTGCTGCAGGAAGACGGCAAGCTCAGCCTGGACGATGCGGTGGGCAAGTACGTGCCCGGGCTGACGCGCGGCAACGAAGTGACCATCCGGCAGATTCTTTCGCACACAGCCGGCTACCAGGACTACTGGCCCGAGGACTACGTGATGACGCCGATGCTGAAGGCCGAGAGCGCGCAGCAGATTCTGGACACCTGGGGGAAAAAGCCGCTGGACTTTGAGCCGGGCACGCAGTGGCAGTACTCCAACACCAACTTTGTGATCGCCGGGCGCATTGTGGAGCAGATCACCGGGCGGCTGCTGATGGACCTTCTGACCGAGCGCATTTTTCGGCCGCTGGGCATGAAGTCGGTGTGGAACTCCGACGAGGCCAAGCTGACCGAGGCCGACGCCACCGCCTACTATCGCCATGCATTGGGTCCCTTGCGCGTGGCTCCCAAGGAGGGGCGGGGCTGGATGTATGCCGCCGGCGAGTTGGCCATGACAGCGCACGACCTGGCGCTGTGGGACGAAAGCCTGATTGCGCAGTCGGTGCTGAAGCCCGAGAGCTACAAGCAGATGTTTACCGAGGTGAAGCTGAAGGACGGCAAAGGCACGCACTATGGCCTGGGCGTGGAAGTGATGGACCGCGAGGGACACCGGTCCATTGAGCACTCGGGCGAGGTTTCGGGGTTCGTTTCGGATAATGAGGTGCTGGTGGACGACGGGGTGGCGGTGGCTGTGCTGACCAACCAGGACGCCGTTGGCGCGGCCTCGACGATTGCGCGGCTGGGGGCTTCGGCAGTGCTGGGCACCGGGAGCGCAAGCGAGCCGGAAAAACAGGCGCTGGGGATCTTCCACGATTTGCAGAAGGGGAAGATTGACCGCAGCTTGCTGGCTCCCAACCTGAGCGACTACTTCACGGCCGAGGCGCTGGCGGACTTCAAGGCGAGCCTGGGGCCGCTGGGCGAGCCGATGAGCTTTCACCAGACGGGGGAGCAGTTGCGCGGCGGCATGACGATGCGCGGCTTCCAGATTGTGTATCCGGGGAAACGGCTGCGGCTGACCACGTATACCTATCCCGACGGGAAGCTGGAACAGTATTTGATTGCGCCGACGGAGTAGGGGTTCTTTGTTCCCACGGGATTGGACGGGCAGGCGGCACGCGAGGAAATTTCATGACCATTGAATGGACCCATTCGATCGACAGCATCGATTGGAACGAGCTTTCCGATCTTTATCTAGCCGCGCCCCTGGGAGTCAAAAAGCCTTCCGATTTGAAGACCACATTCTCGAATAGCATGTTTCGCTGCTTCGCCTTTGAGGACGGCAAACTCGTCGCTGCGGGCCGGGCTTTGGCCGATGGCCACGATTGCTCGTACATTTGCGATGTTGCCGTCCTGCCCAGCCATCAGGGCAAGGGAGTGGGAAAGGAACTCGTTGCCAAACTGGTTGGTCTTTCGCAAGGGCACAAAAAGATCATCCTCTACGCCGTGCCCGGCAAAGAACCTTTCTATAAAAAATTCGGTTTCAAGCAGATGACGACGGCGATGGCCATCTTCCAGGACGAAGCTCAGGCGTTCGAACGGGGCTACCTGCGCGAGGGCTAGGGAGCGTGCCTCGCTGGCACGACGCTCCCTGTACACTAGAGTGTTAAGCACCATTTGGGGACCGAATGTTTGAGAATCTGACCGATAAACTGCAGCGCGCCTTCAAGACCCTCCGCGGCCAGGGCACGCTAACCGAAGAGAACATCAGCGAAGCCCTGCGCGAAATCCGCGTGGCGCTGCTCGAAGCCGACGTGAACCTGAACGTGGCCAAGGATTTGATCGAGCAGATCCGCGTGAAGGCCGTGGGGACCGAGGTGCTGACCTCCCTTTCGCCCTCCGAGCAGGTCATCAAGATCGTCCGCGACGAGCTGATTACCCTGCTGGGCAAGGACACGGCGCGCTTCAAGTTTGCCTCGCAGCCGCCCACGGTGATCCTAATGGCGGGCTTGCAGGGCTCCGGCAAAACCACCACCGCCGGCAAGCTGGCGGCGTGGCTGAAGAAGGGCGGGCACCGGCCCATGCTGGTTTCGGTCGATGTGTACCGTCCGGCAGCCCGCGAACAGCTCAAGGTGGTCGCCAAGCAGATTGACGCCAAGCTCTACGAAGGCGACGAGAAGGGCGAGGCTGCCGGTTCGGCGCTGGTGCAGCGGCTGGCCACGGAAGCGCGGCGCGAGGCCCGCAACATGGCCTGCGACACGCTGATTGTGGATACGGCAGGACGGCTGCAACTGGACGAGCAGTTGATGGACGAGATGGAGCAGTTGAAGAAGCTGCTGAACCCGTCCGAAATTTTGTTCATCGCTGATGCCATGACCGGCCAGGACGCGGTCAACTCTGCCTCCGAATTCCACAAGCGGCTGGGATTGACGGGCGTGGTGCTGACCAAGATGGACGGCGACGCCCGGGGCGGCGCGGCTCTCTCCATTCGCCACGTGACGGGCCAGCCGATCAAGTTCATCGGCACGGGTGAAAAACCCGATGCCTTCGAGCCGTTCCATCCGGACCGCATCGTCAGCCGCATCCTGGGCATGGGCGACATGATGTCGCTGCTGGAGAAGGCCGAGTCCACCATGGACCGCAAGAAGTCCGAGGAGTTTGCCAAGAAGGCGCTGCTCGGCGACGGCTTCAGCCTGGAAGACTTCCGCGACCAGCTGCGGCAGATCAAGAAGATGGGGTCGATGGAGAGCATTCTGAAGATGCTGCCCTCGGTGGGCCCGTTTGCCGGGATGCAGCAGGCCGCGCAGCATGTGGACGAAAAGCAGTTCACGCGGCTGGAGGCGATCATCAATTCGATGACGCCCAAGGAACGGCGTAACCACGAGATCATCTCCGGCTCGCGACGGAAGCGCATTGCCACCGGCTCCGGCACCACGATTCAGGACGTGAACCAGCTTTTGCGGCAGTACGCGCAGATGGCCAAAATGTTCAAGCAGATGGGCAAGGGCGGCATGGCCCGGAACATGATGCGCGGCGGCATGGGCGCACTGGGCATGGGCGGCCGACAGAAGTTCGGGCGGTAGAGAACTCACTGCATACTGTTTTCGCGTTGCATTGTTGCCGAGGCGAACATGACCTCACTGCAGGACCAACTCGACGAGATCACGGCCAACACCCGCAACCTGGTGCAGCCAGAGCGGTTGGCGGTGAGCGAGCGCGCGGTTGAGGAGTTGTTTTCGACCGGCATCGAGGAGCGCATTTTGCCGGTCGGCGCGGAGGCTCTGGAGTTTGCACTGAACGACTCCACTGGACGGCTCGTCCGCAGCGAAGATATGCTCGCCCTCGGGCCGCTGGTCGTCAAATTCTTCCGCGGGCGGTGGTGCTCCTATTGCGCCACCGAACTGGAAACCTGGCGCGACCTCTATGGGCAGATCCGCGAGCACGGCGGCCTGCTGGTGGCCATCAGCCCGCAGACCGAACGGCAAAACGACTTCATGGCCGGCCAGCACGGACTTCCCTTCCCGCTGCTCTCCGACCCCGGGTGCGCTCTGGCCGAGAAGTTCGGCTTGGTCTATACGGTCCCGGAGTACCTGCGCGACTACTACAGCTCGATCATGGTCAACCTGCCCTTTATCAACGGGGACCAGAGCTGGCGGCTGCCGCTGCCGGCTACCTATGTGATTGGGAAAGACCGCAAGGTCCTGTTTGCCGAGGCGCACGCCGACTTCCGCGTGCGGCCCGAGCCGGAAGAAGCGCTGGCCACAGCGTTTGACGCCGCACGGCGGTAGCTTTCCGGCCGTGTTATTTTTCTGCGGGACAAATGAAGATTTTGGTGCCCGAGGCCTCAAAATCGAGACTTGGGGAAGCCGGCGTTCGCGCGCCACAACCGGTAGAACGAAAGACAAAAGCAGGTCCTTCGACTCGCTGCGCTCGCTCAGGATGACAGCATTTTGGAAACTCAGAATGACAGCTTTGCAATGATGCAATTTTTGGGGCCGGATCCATCACTACACCCGATGTTATCGATGTTCGTTATAACCACTCAGCGAGGACGGCTTCGGCCTGCGGCAGGGTGACGCCGCGCAGGAGGAACACCTTGCTGCGGTTGAGCTCGCCCGTGGCCAGTTCGACCGTGTTTTTTGCGATGCCGAAGATCTCGGCCAGGAAGGCGACAAGCGCCTGGTTGGCGCGGCCTTCGAGCGGCAGCGCATGGACCGCGATCTTCAACTGAGCCTCCGGGCCTTCGCCGTAAAGGCCGGTGATGGCGGTCTTTTTGGCGCCGGGCTGGGCACGGACGGCCAGGGTGACGCCGGCGGGGCGGACGCGCAGCATCAGGCCGGCCCCAGGTACGGGCTGCGCTTGCCAAACAGCGCGGTGCCGACGCGGATGCGGGTTGCACCCTCTTCAATGGCCAGAGGAAAGTCGCCGCTCATGCCCATGGAAAGCACTTCCAGCGCTAGTTTTGGATAGGCGGCGGACCAGCGCTCGCGCCACTGACACAGGCTGCGGAAACAGGCGCGCGTCTCGTCCTCGGGCACACCGAAGGGCGCGATGGTCATCAGGCCGCGCGGCTGAAGATGCGCCAGATCCGGCAGGCACTCCAACAGTTGCGCGGCCTCGGCCGACGCCGGATCCAGGCCGGCCTTGGTCTCTTCGGGGCTGAGCTTGACCTCGATCAGAATGGGCAGGCGCTTGGCCAGCTTGCCTGCCGCTTCGTTGAGCCGCTCGGCCAGACGGACGGAGTCAACCGAGTCGACGGCGTCGAATAGCTCGACGGCGCGCAAGGCCTTGTTCGATTGCAGATGGCCGATGAGATGCACGCGGATGGGCGGCGAGGAACCGGCGCGGAGCGGAACCAGCTCGGAAGCCTTGGAGGCGAACTCCTGCACGCGGTTTTCGCCGAAGAGCGCGAGGCCCAGCGAGGCGGCCTCGGCCAACGTGGAGGCGGGGTAGGTTTTGGAGACGGCCATCAATTCGACTTCGCGGCGATTGCGGCCGGCCTTGCTGCAGGCGGCCGCAATCGCCGCTTCCAGCCGTTCAAGATTTTCTTTCACTTGGGTCATTACGCTTCTGCCCGCTCTTGAGGAACGGGACGCTGGTCGAGGTTGGTAGCTCCCCACCCTAGCCGCAAAACTAAGAGCGCGGCGAGGGTGGGGCACCCATGTCTTCACTTTGGACAGCTTCTCAAAAAAGCGACAGGCTCAATGGCCGTGCTCTTCGAGGTACTTCTCCGTCTCCAGAGCGGCCATGCAGCCGGAACCGGCGGCGGTGATGGCTTGGCTGTAGCGGCGGTCCTGCACGTCGCCGCAGGCAAAGATGCCCGGCACCACCGCGCCGTTGAGCGTGGTGAGCACGTTGCCCGTGGTCTTGATGTAGCCGTCCGGATCGAGATCGATCTGCCCGGCAAACATCTTGGTGTTGGGCTCGTGGCCGATGCCGAGGAACATTCCGCTCACCGGCAAAATGCTCTCTTCACCGGTCTTCACATCGCGGAGCTTCAGGCCCTTCACGTCCTTCTCTTCCACGCCCAGCACTTCAAGAACGACGGTGTTGGTGCGCAGTTCGATGTTGGGATGAGCGATGGCACGGTCGAGCATAATTTTGGAGGCGCGGAAGGCCTCGCGGCGGTGCAGCAGGGTGACCTTGCTGGCAAAGCGCGTGAGGAACAGAGCCTCTTCCATGGCCGAGTCGCCGCCGCCCACCACAGCGATCTCCTTGCCGCGGAAAAAGAAGCCGTCGCAGGTGGCGCAACTAGAAACGCCGTGGCCGATGAGGGCCTGCTCACTGGGCAAGCCCAGCCAGCGGGCGCTGGCGCCGGAGGCCACGATCAGTGTGCGGGCGCAAATTTCGCCGGACGAAGTGTCAAGCCGGAAGGGGCGTACGCTCAGGTCCACCTTGTTCAGGTTGGCCAGCTGGAACGTTGCGCCGAAGCGCTCCGCCTGCTTCTTCATGTTGTCAATGAGGGCTGGGCCCTGGATGCCATCGGGCCAGCCGGGGAAGTTCTCGACCAAGGTGGTGATGGAGAGCTGTCCGCCCGGTTCGTGGCCTTCGAGCACAAGCGGGTTCAAGCCGGCGCGGCCGGTGTAGATGGCGGCAGTCAGTCCGGCACAGCCGGAGCCGAGAATCACGGTATCGCGTATCTCTGTCATGGGTCTTCCTGTTCCAATTCTAGATGGACCGGGCGGCATTCTGTCCTTCCCAGGCGCCGCTCTGCTCATTAAGATGTGGCACATGGCAAATCTGACTCTTATCTATGGACTGCGGCTGCTGCCCGAGGGCGAGGTGACCGGGATCCAGGACGCGACGCTGACACTGGCCAACGGCAACCATGCCCACGTCACCATGCACACCATCGAGGGCTCGCGCGAACAGATCCAGGAGCAACTGAAACGCTCCGTGGACGCGTTTTTCGACTTTTTCCCGGAGATCTGAGCGGAGACGCCGGGGACGCCTGTGCTGGCGGGCGCGGGCTGCTGGCTGACCCCGCCAACGGCCCGGCGGCGCAGGGGCGCGCCTATTTTTGCGCCGGGGGCTTCACGGCGTCCGCGGGAGTTGCGGTGGTGAGAATGCCTTGGCGGAAGGACGGATCCATGGCCGCCAGGTCCACCCGATAGCTCACGGTCTTGTCCGTCGGGAAACTGGCCGGAACCGGCTGCGTGACCCGGCCCGTGGCCGCCCACTCCGTGCCACGCTGAAAGGTGGTCAGGAATCCCACACAGCTGAGCGCCATGACGTCGTGGCCCAGCGTGGTGTGAAAGATCCGGCCCTTTCCGTAGCTCAGCACCATCAGCATGGGTTCGTCATGGCCGGTGCCCTTGTTGGCCGGATCGGAGTGCGCGGTGGCCAGCACCGTCATGTTCTTGCCGGGGCCGCGGAGGGTGGCGTAGAGCTCATCGGTTACGTGCATCCACACTGGCGGCAAACCCTTCAGAATGGGATGCTCGGGGTGGCGCGACTCGATTTTGATGGGCAGCCTAGCCCCGTGGGAACCCGCGGGGCCGGGCGTGGGATCGGAGACGACCTTGCCGCTGTTGAAATACCACATGGGGCCGGCCTGTTCGGTGCGGTTGCGCCAGCCGCCGATGCCGGTCATTTCGTTGAATTCCGGCCAGCCGGGAAAGGCGTTGTCCGCGGCGTGCACCACGACCAGGCCGCCGCCCTGGCGGACAAATTGCTCGAGCTGCCGGCGCAGATCGGCGGGCCATTCCGGCGCGTCGTAGTTCGACACAATGACCCGGTAGCGGCTGAACTCCGGCTTGAAGGACCTGAAATCTCCGTCCGAAGGCGGAGCGGTGGCCACCGTGACCTCGAACAGGCCGGTCTCTTCCAGTTCGGCCTTGAGCACCGGAGTGGTCAGCCTCCAGTTATGAAACGAGCCGCCGCTAGCTCCATCCAGCAGCAGTACGGGAATGGGCGCCGCCATGGCGCTGCCGGCACATAAAACAGCGCTTCCCAAAGCCGCCAAAACGAAACCCTTCATCCTTCATCCTCACCGCGGCAATCGATCTTATTCGTCAGGCCAGAGCCTTCGTGCCGGCAGAGGAAGAATACTCTCCGCGGCCCTGGGTCTCCCAACCCCGTACTCTTGGAGAGTTCCAATTAGAAATACAAAATCATGGTCTTCAGGGTGCCGCAAGAAGGGCGCCCGGAGGATTTCTCGTGTTTATTTCCGCCCGTCTGCGCGCCGACCCCGTTCTCTGCTGCGCTCTGGCCCTGCTGCTGGCTCCCGGGGCGGCCCTGGGCGGCGGGCCCAAGTATGTGGCCGGAGTGAGCTATTTCAACCCTGGGGTGGTGGGCCAGCCGCTGCACTGGGCGGGCGGACAGGTGAACTACTGGGTCGACGAGGGGCCGCTGACCGGCAGCATCGACAACCAGCAGGCCACGGCCATGGTGGATGCGGCGGCGGCACTGTGGAGCGCCGTTCCCACGGCCGGAGTGACGCTCACCGACAAAGGCACGCTGAACGAGGACGTGAACGGCTCGAACATTGCGGCTGCGAGCGGCACCCTTACCGCGCCGGCCGACGTGACGCCCGCAGCTACGAATTACCCGCTGGGCGTGGTGTACGACACGGACGGCTCGGTCATCGACACGGTCTTCGGCACGGGCGCGAGCGATCCGACCAGTTGCCAGAACAATGGCGTGTGGGTGGACATGGACAAGCTGAACCCCGACGCCACGATTGGCCACGGCCTGATCATTTTGAACGGGCGGTGCGCCACCGATTCCAACAGGATTGAGATGATGCGCTACGAACTGGAGCGGGCTTTCGGGCGCGTTCTGGGACTGGACTATGCGCAGGTGAACCCCGGCGCGTTGAGCAACGGCGAACCCGGCGGCACCCTGGGCTGGCCGGTGATGCAGCCGCTCAGCGGATTCTGCTCCCAAACCGGCGGCACCTGCATTCCCGACCCCGCAGTGCTGCGTTCCGACGATATTGCCGCGCTGAACCGCATCTACCCGATCACCGCGGCGAATCTCGGCAGCTTTCCGGGCAAAAAGATCACTGCTGAAAATACCGTCTCGATTCAGGGGACGGTCAGCTTCCGCAACGGGCTGGGCATGCAGGGCGTGAACGTGGTGGCCCGTCCGCTGGATGCGAACGGCAACCCGCTGTACCAGTACATCGTGACGTTCGTTTCCGGCTCGTACTTCAACGGCAACCACGGCAACCCGGTCACCGGCTGGGTGGACGCGGAGGGCAACCGGCTGGACAGGTGGGGCTCAAACGACGCCACGCTGCAAGGTTTCTTCGACCTGAGCGGGATGCCGCTGCGGCCGGGCATGAGCACGGCCGATTACCAACTCAGTTTTGAAGCCATCGATCCACTGTACATCCTGACCGAATCGGTCGGCCCGTATATGGATGGCCAACCCACTCCCTCCGGGACTCTCGCGCCCATCACGGTCCAGGGCATGACGGCGGGTAGCCAGAAGACCCTGAGCGTGACCGCGACCGACTCGGCGGCAAGCGGCTACCAGGACGCCATCGGAACGGAGGCTTCGCCGCGTCTGCTGCCCGCGAGCGGCCTGTGGTGCGGGCATTTGAGCGAGGTGGGACAGAACGACTGGTTCCTCTTCCCAGTGCGCGGCGGGCGCACCTTGACCGTGGTCACCCAATCGGTGGACGAGACCGGCGCGCCCACGGAGCGGAAAGCCATGCCCGCGCTGGGCGTTTGGGATGCCTTCGATCCGGAGGGAGCGGCGGCCATCGGCGCCGGGCCGGGCATGAACGGCCTGGCCACCGGGGAAAGCTGGCTGCGGGTGACCGCATCGGGCGACGACCTAGTGCGGATCGGCATCGCGGATCAGCGCGGGGACGGGCGACCCGACTACGCCTACAACGGGTGGGTGCTCTACGCCGACACCGTTTCGCCACAGCGCTTGCCCGCCACGGGCGGCCCCATCGCGATTCACGGCATGGGCTTTCGCCTGGCCGACACGGTGCTGGTGGGCGGACAGGCGGCCGTGGTGACCAGCATCTCGCCCAACGAGATCACGGCGATTGCGCCCCCGGCCCCGAGCGGTGTCTCCGGCTCGGTGGACGTGGAGGTGGACGACCTGCCCCTGTTCTATGCGGCCGCCATTGTCTCGGGCGGCATCAACTACGACGCGGGCACGGGCGACTCCCTGACCCTGCTCAGCGCACCAATGAACACGGTCTCTACCGGCGTGCCGATGCCCTTCAGCGTCACCGCACTGGGATCGGACCTGAACCCGGCGGGAGGCGTAACGGTGATCTACACCGTCCGCAGCGGGACGGCCACGCTCGGCTGCGGGCTGCCCACCTGCCCGGTGACCTCCAGCGGCGATGGACGGGCCACCATGCAGGTGACGGCATTGGGACCGACCCCGTCCATCGTGACCGCCTCGCTGAGCAACGGGGCAAGCCTGCAGGCCCACTTCAGCGGCGGAACACCGCCGGTGCTGACGGCCCTGACTCCCCAACTTTCGCTGGCCGCCGGGGCCACCATGACCTGGACCGTCCAGGCCCTGGTGCTGAACAGCGGCACTCCGCTGAGCGGACAGGCAGTGGCCTGGCAGACGCCTTCGACCGGCATCGCCGCCCAGGGCAGCGCCGCCGCCCTGACCAACTCCAGCGGCATTGCCACCAAAACCCTGACCACGGGCCCGCTCGCCGAAGGGCAAACAGCCACATCCACCGCCTGCCTGAACGGGACCAGCCAGTGCGTCCACTTTTCGGTTTTTGGCGCGCGGCCGGAGTATGCGCTGCTGAAGCCGGTCTCCGGAACCGCGCAGAGCCTTTCGGTTGCGGGAACCGCCAGCCAGATTACGCTGCGGCTTTTGGATATGACCGGAACGCCGATGGCCGGGGGCACGGTCACGCTTTCCCAGTCGCTCTACGCCTGGGCCCCGCCCTGCTCTTCCAGCGGACGGTGCGCCCAGGCCGAGTTACTGGCCACCCAGACCTCTACGGCCACCTCCGCGCTGGACGGAACAGTTACGTTTGTGCCGGCCGCGCTGCCGGGCGTGGCCACCAACCTGGTCGGGCTGGCCGCCTCGGGGAATACCGCGACGGTTGGCATTGCCATTGAGCGGCAGCCGTAAAAACAGTTGTCAGTGATCAGTTGTCAGTGATCGGTCAAGAGGCAGCGTTTGGCCCCATCCAGGGCGAAAAGTCAAGGTAGCAAGCTGCGGGAAAAGCTCGGAATTCCGTGTGAATCGGTCGAAAATCATCCGTCCGGGGCTATAGCGAAACCAGAGTAGATGTATCCCGAAAGCAGGGCTCTCAAATCGATGCGACCTGCAGATCGGGCTTTTCCGCTGCCCGCTTTGTCAGCAGCTTCCGGCCCCAGCAAGAGGCTGCAAGCTGATCCTGACCACTGAAAACTGACTGCCCTTCAGCCTCTTCTTGTAAACTAGTAAAGCTATGCTCGACATGGGATTTGTCCGGGGGAACCTGGAACTGGTGGAACAGAAGCTGCGCGCACGCGGGGCGGACCCGGTTGCGTTGCTGGGTGATTTTCGCGCTCTCGATCAAAGCCGTCGCGAGGCCATTACCTTGGCTGAGCAGTGCAAGGCGCGGCGCAATGAGTTGAGCCAGCAGGTGGGTGCGCTCAAAAGGACCGGCCAGGACGCTTCGGCGCTCATGGACGAGACCCGTGCGCTGAAGGAAAAGCTGGATGAGCTGGGCGCCAAGGCCGCCTCGCTGGACGAGCAGTTGCGTCTGTCGCTAGGCCGCATTCCGAACCTGACTCGCGACGAAGTTCCCACCGGCCAATCTGAAGCGGACAACATCGTCATCAAGGCCTGGGGCGAGAAGACTGCGTTCGATTTCGAGCCCAAACCCCACTGGGAACTGGGCGAGGCGCTGGGCATTCTGGACCAGGAACGCGCCACCAAGTTGAGCGGCGCGCGTTTTGTGGTCTACATGGGCGCGGGCGCGCGGCTGGAGCGGGCGTTGATTGGCTTCATGCTCGACATGCACACGCAGAAGCACGGCTACAAGGAAGTCCTGCCGCCGTTCATGGTGAACAGCAAGTCGCTGTACGGAACCGGGCAGTTGCCCAAGTTTGCCGAAGACCTGTTCCGCTGCTCGGACGCCGACGCGGAAGCCGCGACGCGGGGCGAGTTCAAGGACAACGACCACTGGCTGATTCCCACCGCCGAAGTGCCGGTGACGAACCTGTTCCGCGACGAGATTCTGGACGACGCCCGGCTGCCGATCTGCTACACGGCCTATACGCCGTGCTTCCGCGCCGAGGCTGGCGCAGCGGGGCGGGACACACGCGGCATCATCCGCCAGCACCAGTTCCAGAAGGTGGAGATGGTCAAGTTCACCCGGCCCGAGGAATCGGAAGCCGAGCACGAGCGGCTGACCCGCGACGCCGAGGAGATTCTGGAAACGCTGGGCCTGCCTTACCGCCGCATGCTGCTCTGCACCACGGATACCGGCTTCTCTTCGGCCAAGACGTACGATCTTGAAGTCTGGCTGCCGGGCCAGCAGTTGTACCGGGAGATTTCTTCCTGCTCCAACTTCGAAGCTTTCCAGGCGCGGCGGGCGAACATTCGCTACCGGCAGGCTGCGCAAAGCGGCAAGGGCAAGCTGGACTTTGTGCACACCTTGAACGGCAGCGGATTGGCGGTGGGACGCACCTGGCTGGCCGTCGTCGAAAACTATCAGCAGGCCGACGGAACCGTGGTGATTCCAGACGCACTCCGGCCCTACATGGGCGGGCTGGAACGAATTGTGAGGGAATCTTGATGGAACCTTTGAATCCGGGCGGAACCAGTCCGCAACCGAAGCGCGGCGTAAAACAGATTCTGCACAGCTACTTCTTCTGGACCTATCCCCGCGGCTGTTTCCACTATGACGTGATGGTGACGGTGATCCTGCTGTTCATCTTTATCACTCCGCACGTATGGGACTTCGGCGACAAGCCATCCATTATCACCGGCCCTCAACATCCCATGCAGGTGGTTGGGAATGGAGGCCGCGGCATGATCGTCACCGTGATGGCGGCCGATGCCAACGTGCCCACGGACGCCTCGGAAAAGGTGGTCAAGAAGGCGTTGCGCAAGGCCATTGAACCGGTCACCGGCGATGCCGTGGTGGTGGAGCGCTGGGAAACCGTGACCGACGCCGAGGGCAACATTGCCTGGAAGGTTTGGGCGCACCGGTAGTCCGTCTTTTGCTTGTTTCCACCGCGCGCACCCGCGCATCGAACAAAATGAGGAAACATATGCGTCTCGGAACAAAGCTAGTCTTTGCCGTGTCGCTCGCGTTGGCATTGGCGCCAGTGCGCGCGGCTTTTGCTGCCGACGAGAAGGATAGCGTGCTGCGGCGGCTCGATGCCGCGGCTGCCAATTTCCGCTCCACAACGGCCGATTTCGAATTCGATTCCGTGCAGACCGACCCCGTTCCCGACAAGGATGTGCAGAAGGGTACGGTGTACTACGAGCGCAAGGGGACTGCCTTCAAGATGGCTGCCCACATCCGCGAACTGAACGGCAAGCCTTCGCCCAAGATCTACTCATATGCCGGCGGCGTGTTCAAACTCTTTGAGAAGTCCACGAACCAGGTCACGACCTTTGCCAAGGCCAGCCGATTTGAGAGCTACGTGATGCTGGGCTTTGGCGCCGGCGGCAAGGAACTGGAGCAGAAGTGGGAGATCAAGTACCTGGGCTCGGAGGTTCTGATGGATGGCAAGACCGCCGTCAAGACCGAGAAGCTGGAGTTGGTGGCCAAGGATCCCGCAGTGCTCAAGAACATTCCCAGGGTGACGGTCTGGGTGGACCCCGAACGGGCCGTAAGCCTGAAGCAGATTTTCTATGAGAGCGCCAGCGCCTACCGGGTGTGTTTCTACTTCAATGTGAAGACCAATCAAAGCCTGCCCAGCACGGCTTTCACGCTGGATACCGACCGGCAGACGCAGTACGTGAACCGGTAGATAGCGAGTTAGCTGGGTCTCTGACCGGGTGATTTCGTACCTTGAGTTCCTGCTTTCCCAGGTCCCAGAAGCGGGACCTGGGGCACCCAAGTTGGTACAGCTTCAAGCGGTCGGAGACCTCGTCAGCGAGTTAGCAAGTCAGCGGGTTGGCGGCTGCATCGCCGGGGGCAGTTTCATTCCCGGTGGGGTCGGAAAAGCTGGTGGAGGACTGACACCCGAGCTGCTTTTTGAGAGACGCTTCAGGCAGCTTGAAAAACGGTCTAGGCGGCGCTGCGGCGACGCCAGCGGTCTGCGGCTTTGCGCCAGCCGCTCCAGAGCGTCATTCCACCCAGGGCGAACAGCATGGGGAAGAACTCCAGCGTGTAGCGGGCTTCCGGAGCCTCCACGGTCATCAGCAGAGCGCTGCGCAGCACCATGTAGGCCAGCATCCCCTTCCAGAAGCAGGGACGCCTCCACAGCCCGACAAAGCCCAGCAGCAGGTACAACACATTCAGGCCGGCATAGGCCCAACTGAAGCGGGTCTCGACGCGATGGCGCGAGTAAACCCACCAATCCAGATCGATGGGCAGGTCCTCGACACGGGGCCGCAGCCACATATCGGCCAGCCGCCCCAGCGGGAGCCAGACGTAATAGCGGAGCGGATGGGATGCCACCCGCTTCTCGGCCAGCCGGGCAAACCCCGCATCCAGGCGGTCGGTGAGCTCTTTCCCGTGGTCGTTGTACTCGGCGGCGAGCGCGGCGGTCTCCGCATACTGCTCCGGCGAGTCAAAGGCCCGTTGAGGCAGCGCGGTCATGTCCAGCACGTCGCCAGGCACATTCCAGTACACGTAGTAGGTTCCAACGAAATCCAAGCACCAAGTCTTCATCCAACGCTGCCAGCCGGCGCGAATGTCCTCGCCTGGGTCGGTGGCGTAGCGTGGCGCCAGCGGCTGAAAGACGTGAAAGACTCTCCAGTTGCGAGCGGTCCATGCCGCGAACGGAGCCAGGACCAACAGTACGCACACCAGCGCCATGCGCACGAGCCGGGCACGCTCATCCCGGTCGGCGGTTTTGAGCAGGCCGGCCAGCAGCATCGGGGCCAGGGCCACCCCAACCAGAGCGCCATCCGGCCGCAGCAGCGCCGCGCCACAGACCGCTCCGGAAAACCACAGCGCCGAACCCCATTGCGGCTTTTCGTGGAAGCGGGCCAGCGCCCACAGAGCCAGCGCAATGGTAAACAGCGTGAGCGCCTCGCCGAGGGGTTCGGTGGCGTAAATAGCCGTAAAGGGACAAAGCGCCGAAAGCCACAACGTGGCCAGCGCGGCACCTCGCCTAATCCCGGGCGGCGCAATCCGCCGAACGAAATCGGCCAGCAGAATGCATCCGACGAGTTCCAGCGCAATCTGCACCCAGACTGCCGAGGCGTAGTTCTCCATCCCGAAGATTTTGAAGCAACCCGCCATGAACAGCGGATAGCCGGGCAACCGGATCAGCGTCGGATACATCTCCCCATTGGCCACGGTGAGGGCAAAACGGCCGTGCAGGAGGAGGTTCTTGGCCAAGCCTCCGTAAATCAGCGCATCCCCGTTAATGTCAAAGAAGCGCGTAAACATCCACAGGCGCAGCGCGAGCCCTGCCGCCAGGGCCAGCACGGCCGGCAGCGCGCGGCGTTGCCACACGCGCATCCGTTTTAACGCTCTCGCAAGCGTCGGTTGCAAGGCTGTCGATTGACTCTGGGAGGCAGCTTCCATACGATTCGTACTGTATAGCGTAGACCGTTTCTGCGGTTTTCGCCCACCCAGAAACGAGACCAGCCATGCCAGACAAGCAGATTTTCTTCGACCCGCAACGAAAGCGATGGAGGCGTCTGCGCCGCGTCTTCGACATTACAGCCGTAATCTCCACACTGGTTCTGGCCGGTTTCATCTTCAATGTGCTGCGCAATCAGCATCTGCCCGAGCTGTTGCTGCCGACGCCCAAGCACAACTACCGGGCGCTGCCGGACCGTTCCCAAATCAGCGCCAGGACCGCGCGCCCCGCGCGCCGCAACTCCGGGCGCAAGCCCTCCGAGATTCCCTTGAACACCGGCGAGGGTTTGCGCGCCGCCTATTACGTGCAGGACGACGCGGCCAGCTACTCCTCGTTCAAGGAGCATGTGCGCCAGATCGACATGCTGTTCCCGGAGTGGCTGCACGTGAACGCGCCGTCGGGCAACCTGATGGCCACCACCAGCGACTACCGGGAATACGCGGTGGTGGACGGCGGCACGGTGCACGATCCGGACGAAGGCAACAGGGTCAAGCACGTTATCCAGGCGGCCAAGACCGACACGGAAATCTTTCCCCACCTGACCAGCTTCAACCCGCATACGCAAAGCTTCGACGGCAGCATCGGCGGCGTGCTCAACGACGCGAACAAGCGCGCCACGCTGCGCCACCAGATCATGCGCTTCTTTGCCGCCTACCCGGTTTACCGCGGCCTTTCGCTGGACATCGAGAACCTGCCCGACAATGCCGACCAGGCCTACCTGAGCTTCATCCAGGAGCTTTATGGCGACATGCACGCGCGCAACCTGCGCCTCTACGTGAACACGGCGGTCTCGACGGACGATGCCGACCTGCAGATGATGGCCAACAACTCCGACGGCATTTTGCTGATGAACTACGACGAGCACGAAGTCGAGAGCATGCCCGGCCCCATCGCCAGCCAGGAGTGGTTCGTCGCCAACCTCGCCCGCGTCCTGAAGGCCGTGCCCAAGGAAAAGCTTATCTGCGCCCTGGGCAACTACGGCTATGACTGGACCATGTCCATTCCCAAGGTGTCCAAAAAGCGGAGCAGCCGCAAGCCGGGAACGCCCCAGGTTCTGAATACCGAGGTTCTGTCCGTCTCCGATGCGTGGCAGAGCGCGTCCGACGCCGACGCCGATCTCGATCTGGATTACAACTCCCTAAATCCGCACTACGAATACATCGACGAGGACCACAACCAGCGCCACGTGGTCTGGTTTCTCGATGGCGTCACCCTGCTGAACGAGATGCGCGCCGCGCGCGTCCTGGGACTGCAGACCTTCGCCTTGTGGCGTCTCGGCTCGGAAGACAGCTCGCTGTGGGCGGTGTGGGACAAGCCCCGCAACCCGGAGTCGCTGCAAGCCCTGGGATCTGTCCAGCCCGGCCACGACGTCGACACCGAAGGCGAGGGGGACATTCTGCGCGTGACCGGGCTGCCTCAGCTCGGCAAGCGCACGGTCACCGTGGATACCGACGAGACCGATCCGCGCAAGAAGCTCATCATCGATGAGCACATGGACGTCTATCCACGCACCTACACGATCCAGCAATACGGCTACCATCCCAACCAGGTGGCTCTCTCTTTCGACGACGGGCCGGACGCCAAATGGACGCCCAAGATTCTCGACATTCTGAAGCAGAAGGGGGTCAAGGGCGCGTTCATGATGATCGGCGCCGAGGCCGACAAGAATGTTGGCATCATGCAGCGGTTGGTGCGCGAAGGCCACGAGATCGGGAACCACACCTACACCCATCCCAACATCAGCGAAATTTCTTCGCGCCAACTGGACCTGGAACTGAAGCTCACCGAGCGGCTGTTCGCCAGCAAACTCGGGGTGCAGCCGCTCTACTTCCGTCCTCCCTACGACATTGACGAGGAGCCGGACACCGACGACCAGGCCGCGCCGGTGGTCCGCGTGCAGCAGGCAGGATTCACGATCATCGGCAACAAGATCGACACCAACGACTGGGACGAGCATCCGCGCAAGACGCCGGCGGAGATTACGCAATCGGTTCTCGATCAGTTGGAGACCATGAAGACCAAGCCGCAGTTCCGCGGCTCGATCATCCTGCTGCACGATGGCGGCGGCGACCGTTCGGTTACCGTGGCAGCCCTGCCGCTGCTGATTGACACGCTGCGCGCCCACGGCTACACGATCGTCCCGGTCTCTGCCCTGATGGGCAAGACCACCGCCGAGGTGATGCCGCGGCTCTCCTTCTGGCAGCGCCTGCGCGCCCTGCCCGATTCGATCGCCTTCTCCAGCGTGGCCATTGTTGGCATGTTCATTGTGTACGTCTTTTTCATTGGCGACATTCTGATGAGCGCGCGGCTGCTGCTGATTGGCTTGCTGGCCGTTATCGACCGCTTGCGCAGGCCCTACCGGCAGGCCTCGCCGGGCTACAGTCCGCGGGTCGCTGTGCTCATTCCCGCCTACAACGAAGAAACCGTGATTGTCCGCACCATCCGATCGGTGCTCAACTCCGACTACAAAAACCTGCACATCATCGTCATCGACGACGGATCGACCGACCATACCGTGGAAGTGGCCTGCAAGGCCTACGCGGCGGAGATCGCCTCCGGGATGGTCCAGGTGCTGACCAAGCCCAACGGGGGCAAGGCCGCGGCCCTCAACTTCGCGCTCGACCGGCTCAAGGAAGAGGTCTACGTCGGCATCGACGCCGATACCGTGATCGCGGCCGACGCCATCAGCAAGCTCATTCCCCACTTCGAGGATCCCCGGATTGGCGCCATGGCGGGCAACGCCAAGGTAGGCAACCGCGTGAACCTGTGGACCCGCTGGCAGGCTCTGGAATACATCACCAGCCAGAACTTCGACCGGCGCGCGCTGGCCCTGTTCCACATTGTCACGGTGGTTCCCGGAGCGATCGGCGCCTGGCGCACGGCCGCTGTGAAGGCCGCGGGCGGCTATCCGGTGAACACGGTGGCCGAAGACGCCGACCTGACCATGAACCTGCTGGAGCAGGGCCTGCGCGTGGACTACGAAGACCGCTCGCTGGCCTTCACCGAAGCGCCCATCGACATGAAAGGCCTCATGCGGCAGCGCTTCCGCTGGTCCTTCGGCATCCTTCAAGCGGTCTGGAAACACCGCATGGCGTTTGTCCGCAACAAGGCCATGGGCCTGTTCGCCCTGCCCAACATCCTCATCTTCCAGATGCTGATGCCGCTGGTGTCGCCGTTCATCGACCTGATGTTTGTGGCCGGCGTGGTGAACTTCTTCATCGATCGCCACTTCCATCCGGAAGCCGCCTCCGCCGCCAGCCTGGAAAAGCTGTTGGCCTACTTTGGCGCCTTCCTGCTGATCGACTTCATCACCTCGTCGGTGGCCTTTAGCCTGGAGCGCCGGCACCCCGCCAACAAAGGCGACGGCTGGCTGCTGTTCCACATCTGGCTGCAACGCTTTGCCTACCGGCAGGTCTTCTCTATCGTCCTGTTCAAGACAGTGAAACGCGCCATCGACGGCAAGCCCTTCAACTGGGACAAGATCCAGCGCACCGCCAAGATGAGCAAAGCCACCGACGCCCTCACCGATACGCCGTAAACCCCTGCGGCCACCTGTGGTGGGGCCAACCACCTGCGGTGGGGCTAACTGCCTGCGGCTGACCCGCGCCAGTAAAAAGGCGCGGGAAGAAGCGCTGGAGCGAGTGGATTCGGGGAGTTACTCTTCCCCATGATTGAAGATGGGTGCCCCATCCATTCGCCTTTTTTTCCGGCGAATGGGTGGGTAACGACAAACTCAACCAGAAACAGTTAGCCGCACCGCAGGTGGTTATTCCTCGCGCAGCGCCACTACCGGCTCAACTTTCATCGCCGCGCGCGCCGGAATCAGCGTAGCCGTCAGCGCCACCAGAGCCAAAAGCACTGTGGCCGCCGCATACATTGTTGGATCGTGCGACCCCACGTTGTAGAGCAGGCTCTTCAGCAGTTGCGCCGTGGCCAACGAAACGGCGAGCCCCGCGGCCCCGCCCAGCGCGATCAGCCGCACACCCTCTCCGGCAATCAGCCGCAGGATGTTCAGACGCGTCGCGCCCAGCGCCATGCGCACGCCAATCTCCTGCGTCCGTTGCGCGGCCATAAACGCTATCACCCCGTAAACACCGATCACCGCCATCAGCAGCCCGCAGAACGCAAAAAACCCCAGCAACGCCGTTTCGAAGCGCGGCCGGTCGGCCAACTTGCTCACGCCCTGCGCAAGCGTTTCCGTCTCCACCGGAACCGTGGGGTCGATCCCAGCAATCGCCGACCGCACCCACGGCGCAACCGTCTTGGGCGGCAGAACCGCATCGACGATCAGGATCGGAGCTGCTCCGCTCATCACCTCACTCACGGGCGCTCGTCCACCCCAGTCCTGAGCGATGCTGCGCCTGAGGTAGTAAATCTCCGGCGCATCCTGCTCCGTGAGTCCGCTATTCTTCACGTTTTCGGCTACGCCCGCGACCGTGAGCCAGATACCGTTTTGCCCCTTCTGGATGCGCTTGCCAACAGGATCTTCGCCCGGAAACAAGCGCGCAGCCAACAGCCTGCTCAGCACCACCCAGTATTCGCTGGAGCTTCGATCCTCCTCGGTAAAGTTGCGCCCTAGAACGATGGGGATATTCAGAGCCCGGAAATAGTCTGGCGTAACCCCGCGGGTGACTACAGGGCCGCCGTTATCTGCACTCGGTATTGGGCGCCTGCCTTCGGGCGCAAAGCCTCCTAATCGTTCATCGTTGTTCCATCCGCCCGGAGGCACCGAATCGCTGAAGCCCACCGCGCGAATCCCAGGAATGCGCCGCAGCGCCGCTTCTGCCTGAAGATAGAACGCCATCTTTTTCTGGCCGGTATCGTAGCGGAACCCAGGCAGCGCAATCCGGACCGTAAAGACCCCGCCGGTCTGCATGCCCAGGCTCTGCTCCTGCATGTTTTGAAAACTCCTCAGCAGCAGCGCCGCGCCCGTCAGCAGAACCATGCTGATAGCAATCTGCCCCACCACCAGGCTTCGCCGCAGCACAGCGCGCTTGTGGAACCGGGTGGCGCGTGCCGCCAGGGCAGCGGCGCGCGGCGTTTGCAGGGCCGGCAGCAGGCCGAAGATCGCTCCACACACCCCCGAGAGCAGCACCGTAAACAGGGCGATACGAAGATCCAGGCCGGCTCTTTTGAGGAAAGGAATCCCCGTGGGAGCAAGCGCCACAAAGGTGCGCAACAAACCCTCCGCCAGCGCCATTCCCGCCACTGCTCCGGCAAGCGACAGCAGCGCTGCTTCGGTGAGTGTTTGCTGGATCAGACGTCCCCGGCTGGCGCCCAAAGCTGCGCGCACCGCCAGTTCCCGCTCCCGCACCTCGCCTCGCGCCATCATCAGGCTGGCAACGTTCGCGCAGGCAATCAGCAGCACCGCCAGCACCGAGCTCAATAAAATCCAGGCCATCAACCGCACGTCTTGCGTCTCGCGATCACGCAGCGAACGAATGCTCAAATGAAAATCGTTGCGAATCTCCCGCGGAATCCAGGATTGCGTGTGGACGAAGAGCGGCTCCATCTCCGCCTTGGCCTGCGCAATGCTCACTCCCGGCCTGAGCCGGGCAAACGTGCGCATGGGATGACCAGGGCTCGACTTGCGCTCGATCCCTTCGTCGAGAGCCAGTGGCATCATCACGTCGGGCGCTTGCAGCGTGGGCAGTTCAAAGCCCTTGGGCAGCACGCCAATCACGCGCGCCGGGCTGCCATCCACATCGATCAGCCGGTTCAGAATGCCCGCATCGCGGTTGTAATGGTCCTGCCACAAGCCATACGAGATCAGCGCCACCCGCGGTCCATTGGGCCGGTCCTCTTCCGGCAAAAAATTGCGCCCCAGCACCGGCGAAATCCCCAGCAGCGGCAGAAATCCGGCTTGCGCATGGATGCAATTCAGTTGCGCCGGATTGGCTTCCACCAGATCGCACGCATGCAGCATGGTTCCCTGCGAGGCAATGGCCTCAAATGGCTTTTGATTGTCCTGCCAGTCGAAGAAAAACCCGCCCAGCGTGAACTCCTGTTTCTCCAGCGACTGGACCAACCCCAACGAGACAATCCGGTCGTCGTGCGCATAGGGCAGGCTGCGGAACAGAATCCGGTCCACCACGCTGAAGACGGCCGTCGTCGCGCCAATGCCCACGGCCAGCGTGGCAATCACCGTGATGGTAAAAACCGGGTTGCACCGGAATCCCCGCAGCGCATAGCGCACATCCTGCACGACTGTGCCCATCTGCCAGCCCGGCCGCTGCTCATGGCACTGCTCCCGCGTCCTCTCCACGCCGCCAAACTCAACCAGGGCCTGCCTGCGCGCCTCTTCCTGGGTCATGCCTGCGGCAATGTTCGCCAAGGTCGCTTGCTCCAGATGGAACTGGAGCTCTTCGTCCAGTTCACTCTGCCGCTTGTTTTTATCGAAAGCCAGAAGAAAGAAAAAACGCAGCCTGCTCAGCCATTCCTTCCTCATGCCGACGCCTCCGCATTCCTACCCAGCACCAAAGCAATCGCCGCCGACAGCCGCTCCCACGTCTCCAGCTCCGTCTCCAATTGCTTCCGGCCCGTCGCCGTCAATGCATAAAACTTCGCCCGCCGGTTGTTCTCCGAGTTCCCCCAGTCGGACTCAATCCACCCCTTATATTCCAACCGGTGCAGCGCCGGGTAGAGCGAACCCTGCCCGATCTGCAACACATCCTTAGACACTTGCTGGATGCGTAGCGCCACGCCCCAGCCGTGCATCGGCCCCGGCGCAAGCGTCTGCAGAATGAGCAAATCCAGTGTTCCTTGCAACAAATCGGTAGATGGCGGCATCTCGTTCCCCTCGACGTTCGACAATAGATTCGCGCGCACTCCTGTCGCCTGTCAAGGGGAAAAGCAGCCACGAGCCTCAACTCCCGTTTCAAAACGCCCGCAAGCTGCATGCAGCTGCCGCTCCATCTTGAAAAGCTAAGAAAGCAGGACCTTGGGCCGCACCGCAGTTGCCCGCATGCAGCGGATGCCTCTCGATCCATGCGGCGCACTTTGCCGCATGGGGTGGGAAAGCAAAAAACGTTGGCCGCACCGCAGGTGCCCCCACCGCAGGTGGCAGGTGCCTACAATGGAACGCAGAGCTATGAACCCTTCGCGCGTCCTCTTCCTCGGCCGAACCACCCTCGACGTTCTCTACTGGCTGGACCGTCTGCCCGAGGAGGACACCAAGGTTTACGCACGTCATCTGCAGGCAGCTCCCGGCGGTCCCGCGCTCAACGCCGCGATCACCCACTCCCTGCTGGGCGGCGAGGCCCTGGTGATCAGCGCCATAGGCGGAGGTCCCTGGGCGGCACAGCTCTGCGCCGAGCTCGAACGCCACCACCTCAACCTGCTCGACCTGGCGGAAGGGACTGCGTACGAAGCGCCGCTCTGCACGGTGCTCGTGAGCGCCGCAAACAGCAGCCGCACCATCGTCAATCCGCCCCTCTCCACCGTGGCCCTGCGCCGATTGGGACCGGATTGGGCAGGCGAAGTGCCGGCCGATTGGGGCGAGGTTCCGCCGGTGGTTTTGAGCGACGGCTTCTTCATTGAAGAGACCTCGCTGCTGCTGGCAGCCTGCCAGAATGCCGGCGCCGCACTGGTGCTGGACGGAGGCAGTTGGAAGCCCGGCACCGAACAGCTTGCGCCGCTGCTCACCGCCGCGATCTGCAGCGAGCGGTTCACCGTTCCCGGCCACCCCACCGGACCGGAATCCATCTTTGCCTGGTTTGCCGCACAGGACGTTCCCTATATCGCCGTCACCCGCGGAGCCAAGTCCATTCTTGGGTGGGAGCGCGGCCGGCGCTTTGAGATCGAACCCGCCCCCATCGACGCCCAAGACACCCTGGGCGCCGGAGACGTGCTGCACGGCGCCTTCTGCCACTATTTCGCACTGGAGCCCGACTTTGAGCCAGCCCTGCGCAGGGCGTCGGCCCTGGCCACCCTCTCGTGCCAGAGCCTCGGCACCCAGTCCTGGGCAATGCAACCGGCCAGAGTGCTCACGGAACAGCCTTCCTGAGCTGAGGCTGCGGAGCGGAACCCCTGCTGCGAGACTTCCGCAAGGTCCCGCCATTCAACGAGTGCAGGCACCTCGCCCTCTCTGCCCGCCCATTTATTTGCGACCTTTTCCGCGACTCCGGGTCTATACAGGCAAACACCCGGCTGGCGAGCAATCGTCAGCCGTTTTTCCCCAGGATGCATTGCAACAAGGAGGATTCCTCAATGTTCGACACGATGCGCACTTTACGGTTTGTTCTGCCGGCGGTCCTGTTTGCCGGTACCCTCCTCTTCGTTCCCCTTGGTTCTTCCGCAGCCGTCTCCGGCTCTGGCGCACGGGCGCAGGCGGAGCAGGAAAGCCCCGCGGTCAGCGCGGCCGAGGCGCGGCTCAACAAGTCGCAGTTCAAAGACGTCAAGGTCAGCGTGGACAACGGGATCGCCACCCTGAGCGGCACGGTCAACCTCTACGAGTACAAAGCCGATGCCGGAAAACGCGTTCAGAAGGCCAAGGGCGTGGAGGCGGTGCGTAACCTCATCCAGGTGGGCGGCCCCTCGGTTCCCGATGCCGAACTGCAGGCCAAACTGCTTGAAAAGCTGACCTATGACCGCGTGGGCTATGGCAACACCTTCAACTCCATCTCCCTGGCCGTGGAGAACGGTGTGGTGACTCTAGCTGGCCACGCCCGCACCGATGTGGACAAGGACTCCGCCCTAGCCCTGGTCGCTACCCATTCCGGCGTCAAGGATGTGGTGGATGAGATTGAGGTCGATCCGGTCTCCATGATGGACGACCAGACGCGCATGGCCGTGGCCCGCGCCGTCTATGGCTACGCCTCGCTGAACAAGTACGCCATCGACCCCGCCAAGCCCATCCGCATTTCGGTGCAGAACGGGCACGTCGAACTCTATGGCGTTGTGGACTCGCAGTCCGACAAGGATGTCGCCTTCCTCCGCGCCAATGGCGTCGCCGGAGTGTTCAGCGTGAAGAACTACCTGCAGGTGGCCGGCCAGCCCACCGAAGCCCGCAAGTAGGCCGCAGTTACCAGAGCCTGTTCACGCTACTGGGTGGATGGCGTTGCGAGCGAAAATCGGGCCAAACGAGGCGGAGTTCGAAGGCTGTGGTGGTTCCACAGTCGAGGACGACAACAAAGGATGGCCCGATTTTCTCCGCACCCCATGAAGCCGCGCCCTTTCAAAGCCACTCTACACCAACTGCGAATTTGCCCTAAAATGGAATGGATGCTCCACGCAAACCGGCTTCGGCTTTTGAGTGTCGCAGCAATTCTGTTATCCGGCTGGGTGCATTGCCCGGCGCAGAGTCCAGCGGCCTACCCGCCTCATCCCCTGCTGGTCGGATACTTTCCTCAAGGCGGTCTCAGCCTGGCGCGGCCGTTCTACGTCAAAGCCCTTGTCGTCAATGGCGCTGTCGACAAGCTGGACCAGATCGACTACTCGCAGGGCGCGGTGCGCAACGGCCACTGTTCCCTGGCCGATCCCGATGCCGATCTGGGCATTCGCTTTACCCGGCACAACAGCGTCAACGGCAAATCGGACAGCCGGAACTCCCGTTTCCGCGGCTATTTTCACCAGATCGAGGAACTGAAACTCCGTTATCAGCACTTGAAGATTTTGATTTCGCTCGAGGGCCAGGCAGGGGACTTTGCCGAGGACGCACTGCCGGAAAACCGGAAAGCGTTTGTGGCTTCCTGTGTCGACACGTTCCTGCGCGGCCATCTTGCGCCCGGCGTTTACAAGCCCAGGCTCTTCGACGGAATCGACATCGATTGGGAGTCGCCGCAGGGAAAAGACGCACCTAATTTTCTTGCGCTGATCCAGGAGTTTCGCCGCCAAATGAGCGAGGTACGGCCGGATTTGCTCTTGTCGGTCGCGGTCGACGAATCGCCGCAGACGTTGTCGGGCACGGATTTCGTTGAGATTGCCCCGCTCGTCGATCAAGTGGGCGTGATGAACTACGACTACGCCGGCCCGTGGAGCCAGACGACCGGATTGCTCGCGCCACTGTTCGCCCTTGATCCGCACGATCTCCACTCGATTGAAAAGAGTATTGCCGCCTACAAAGCGGCCGGTGTCCCTCCGAAAAAAATACTGATGGGCTTGCCTTTCTATGGCTACAGTTGGACCGAGGTTGAGGCCGGCAATGGCGGCCTCTCGCAGAAGGGAAACTCAGTTAAGCAAGACCGCTCCTACAGCCATATCCGCAGCATTGCTTCCAACTTCTCCACCTATCGGGAAGAACTTTCGCAAGCGCCATGGCTCTTCGATGGCCGGACATTCTGGACATTTGAAGATCCGGTCTCCATCCGCTTCAAGGCGAGCTATGCCGCGCACGAGCACCTGGGCGGCTTGATGATATGGGAACTGAGTGGAGACACCGCAGACGCGGAGTTGCTCAGCGTCGCCTACCACTCACTCCACGATCCGCTTGAAGAACAAGTCTTCATCGAACACAAACGGAAACAACGTCCGGCGGCCGCCGCGCCCGCCGCGACCGCTGCGCACAAGTAGTCCGAGGCCCTCTGCATTTCATCGGACTTGATGTTCACGAGAAGACGATCAGCTTGGCTGACGAGCGGACTTTTGAGACCATTTTGGCTATTGATCCGGCCCTATTGAGTTACTACAAACGGTGATGGCCGCATGCAACGCAGAGATCACGATTACGTCATTGAGAATTTCACCTGGTTGAAATCCGGCACCCATAATGCGCCCAACAGATGTTCGGGAGCAAAGGTGGTGCTTAGAGCCAAAACGGTCATGCCTGCGCTGCGCCCCGCAAGAATGCCTGGGGGCGTGTCTTCGACAACAACGCAGCGGTTATAAGGAACGCCGAGACGATCAGCAGCCTTCAAATACCCTTCTGGATCGGGCTTTCCGCAGTGGACATCGTCTCCGCTAATCAGTTGTGAGGGAACCGGAAGCCCAGCGCATCCAAGTCTCACGGTCGCCAGTGCTTTGCTCGCCGAGGTCACGACGGCCCATTGATCTTCTCTCAGCCTGCTTAGAAGTTGGAAAGATCCACCGACTGCAACAATTCCCTCGCGAGCTGCCAACTCCTCCGTTTGAATCGCCTTTGCTTCAGCCTCTATATCAAGGTGAGGAGCTACATCTTTGATCGTGTCCTCGGTTCTTCTTCCATGGGAAGTCTGCAACAGAGAATGCACATCGATTCCATGCCTCAAAGCCCAGCGTTTCCAGATTGACTCGACGCATGCTTTGGAATCGACAAGGGTGCCATCCATGTCGAAGAGGATTGCTTCGCAACTGAGGCTAATCAAAACGAGTTCTCCATTTGGGGATGCTGCTCAATCCATGACCGTCCGGACTATGCCTGGATTTTGTGCGCTTTCTTATCTCGGATTGAAGTGAACAGCGTCTGCTGTGCCTCACGATTGTCCCATCTCTCGGCTTCCTCACTCACTGCATCGCTTCCCGATAAGAAAGCGATGCCCTCAGAACCAATCGCGGCATATTGATCGTAGATTTCCCGGCACGAATCACAAATCTTCAAATGCTCCTTCAATTCAAGTTGGTCTCCCCTACCCAGGGAGTTGGCCTGTGCCAGAGCACAAAGCTCCTTGAATCGCTCATGATCGTCCGCTCTTTCAGGTCCATGCACGATCATTCCGTAGCCTTTCAACCGGTACGCGCTTTAGAGCGAAACCAGAGTCACTGTGTTTCGCACGAGCAGCTGTTCGGAACCTAGGTAAGAAGGGTGCCGCACATTCGCACGGTGTTCTCTCGATAGGTAGGTGTCGATTCCAAAGGAAAGAACATCGGTCCACAGGGGGCTTGAATTCTCCTTACGGCAAGCCGTACGGGAAAAAGACCCCCTTTCCCGCGTTGGAAAGGGGGTCGGAAGGTTACGCAAGACGTAGCGAGCCAGCTAGCGTGCGCAACAAAACTCCTTCGCTCCGCGATCTCACGGACACCGCAGGCCGGCACAACGAGTGTCTGCACAGTGCCCTCGTCATTCGAGATCTGAGTTTTGAACTGAGGAGTGGGACTCACTTTTGCCCATTCGGCGGGTTCTGCACAATGAATCTCGCGTTCGCTGTATCGAGTTCTTCCAGATAGGTGATGCCGTTATCGACGAATGTCACTACCCCCATGTAGTTCGGCTTTCCCTCAACCTCGCGAGCGCTGATGGTGATCGTCTTTTTGTCTTCCGTTTTGAAGGTCAATTGCACTTCTGAACCCGATGTTTTTGACCAGGTCACGCTGCAGTGTCCCTTCGGCAATTGAACGTTGCCAACGCGGACATCCGCAAGTAGCAGGAATACCTGGGAATTCTTCGCTCCAAACAGAGGAACAGTTGAAAGCATCCATAACAGCCCAAGTTCCAAAATGCGTTTCATGGAATCTCCTCCTTAGTACTAGCTGATGCGACGACGATCTCGGCAAGCATGATGCCTCTCATCGCCCTTCACCCTGTTCCTAGGCTGCACGTTCCGCATCATTCTGTCTAATATGCAATTGATGCATTTCTGATAACATGGCGGAATGGCACTCGAACTGTCTGAGTTACATTCCTTCCTGGTGCTGACCAACCACCTCCACTTTGGTCAAGCTGCGGAAGAGTTGCGCGTCAGCCAACCAGCACTCACGAAACAGATACAGAGGTTGGAGGTCAAAGTGGGCGGCCCGTTGCTGATACGCGGATATCGGCGGGTAACTCTCACGCCAGCAGGAGAGATTCTTCGTGATCGCGCGCGCAACCTGTTGCGAGAATCCGAGATCGCGGAACACATGGCTCGCTTGGCGGTAAACGGAAAAGCCGGCTTGTTGCGGATAGGTTTTGGGATCACCTCCCTGGCTGCCGGCCTGCCGGATATTCTGACTCGATTTCGACAGCGCTTTCCGGAGGTACACGTGTCGATGCGGGACATGTCTACACCGGATCAGATCGAGGCGCTTGAGGATGGGACGATCGATGTGGGTTTCGTCCGTCTTCCTATCGAGCGTACGGAATTGGTCTCCGTGCCGGTACTCGAAGAGATGCTCGTGGCGGCGATCCCCAGTGGTATGTCCTATGGCGGAGGACTCGCCAGCCTGCGAAAAGAGCCATTTGTAGTGATGTCTCGCAGTGTTTCAGCCAGTCTTTTCGATCATGTTGTGCGGACATGCAGGGCTGCCGGTTTCAGCCCGCGCATTGTGCAGGAAGCCGGCGAATTATTTACGGTCCTCAATCTCGTGAGAGCGGGCGTGGGTGTCAGCTTAGTACCGCGCGCGGTCAGTCTGATGCGAGTACCGGACGTTCGTTTGATGGACACCAATCTGGCCGAGGCGAAATGGAAGATCGGCTTAGCATGGCGCAAGCTTGACCAGTCGGACCCACTTGTCCGCAACTTCGTCAGCCTTGCACGTCAGCCGCGCAAGGCCGTTCCGACCGGAGCACCCAAGCATTGACAGCATTTCAAAAAGCTCCGCACTCTGTAGCGTCCGCAAAGCGAATCCCAGAGCACGCTAGAACAATTCTCTTTTTGGCTGTTTATCAGGGCTTTTGCGTGAGCAGCCCAATTCTCTCTGCACTCCAGCCACAGTCTGTCGATTCCCGATTCCCTATTCCAGTTCGAACTGCTTCAACCGCAGATATTTCCCGACCAGCGATTCGTAGAGGATCATCGTCTCCACCGGGAACTGGCGCGCGGGCAGGGCTTTGCATAGTGCATCCAGACGGGTCACGGTCTTCCTTTGCTGTGCGGACCCACCTGGGCTCGATCCGCGCGGGGTGCGGGCCAGAGTAATGTGCGCGCGGAACGGCTTGTCCGCGGGGCCGAAGCCCGCCTCCTCTGCCGCCTGCTCTACCAACCTCTGCAGCGCCAACAGGCTCGGGGAACTCTGCACCTTCACCAGGAACACGCCGGCCCGCTCAAAGAGATCCGCGTCCTCCAGAATCACGGGGAAGCGGGAGAAACGAATCGGCTCCAGCCGGCGGCTCAGCCGCTCGATTGCCGCGGTGGGCGCATTGCCCAGAAACCGGAGGGTGATGTGCATCTTTTCTGGCACGGTCCAGCGCATCCCGGCGAGATCCATGCCGCCCGCACGGCTCAATCCGGCCAGACCTGCAGCCACATTTTCCGGGACCGGAATCCCCACAAACAGCCGGTGCATCTTCTGTTCCGCTTCGTTCATTTGGAAATTGGCCGGCACTGCATCCGTCGCCCTCTCCCTGGCAGTCACTTTCCGCTCCTGCTTCCCAAGCTGTCAAGAACAGGCCCATAGCAAGCATGCAGAGCAGAAGGAAGCGCCGCCTGCCCGCAACTCGACTACACTGAAATCGCTATGGCAACGACTTCCCTTTCGACCCAAATTCAGCCGCGCTCGCCCCAGGGCGGGTTTGTGAATGAGCCTTTCACCAACTTCAAGGCTCCGGAAAACGCTCGTAACATGCAGACCGCATTGGACTTGGTTTCCGGCCAACTGGGAGCCGAGTACGACCTGACGATCGGCGGCCACCGGATCAAGACCGAGGCCAAGATCCGTTCCCTGAACCCCGCGCGTCCCGCCCAGATTGTTGGCATCCACCAGAAAGCCGACGCCGGGCACGCTGATTTGGCCATGCAAGCGGCCCTCCACGCCTTCGAGTTCTGGCGCAAAACCACTGTAGAAACAAGAACCTCCATTCTGCTCGGCGCGGCGGATATCATCCGCAAGCGCAAGTTCGAGTTCTGCGCCTGGCTGACCTTCGAGGTCGGCAAGAACTGGGCAGAGGCCGACGCCGACGTGGGCGAAGCCATTGATTTTCTTGAGTTTTATGCCCGCGAGGCGCTTCGGCTAGCCAAATCTGTACCGCCCATCCAATACCCCGGCGAACGCGACGAACTCTTCTATATCCCCTTGGGCGTGGGCGCCGTGATTCCGCCCTGGAATTTCCCTTTCGCCATCATGGCCGGCATGACCGCAGCTGCCATCGTCACTGGCAATACGGTCATTCTGAAGCCCTCCAGCGACGCCCCGACGATCGCCGCCAAGTTTATGGAAGTGCTTGAAGAAGTGGGACTTCCAGAAGGCGTGGTGAACTTTTTCCCGGGCTCCGGAGCCAGCTTTGGCAACGCCATTGTCGAGCATCCCAAGACCCGCTTCATCTCTTTCACCGGCTCCAAGGCCGTGGGTCTGCAGATTCACGAGCACGCCGCCAAGCCCCACTCCGGCCAGATCTGGCTGAAGCGAACCATTCTGGAGATGGGCGGCAAGGACTCCATCCTCGTATGCGCCGATGCGGATGTCGATTTGGCCGTCGAGGGCGTGGTCGCCTCGTCGTTCGGCTACAGCGGGCAAAAGTGCTCTGCCTGCTCCCGCGCCATCATCGAAGCCCCGATTTATGAGGTATTTATCGAACGGCTCCGCTCCCGCGTGGCGCAACTGACGGTGGGCGATCCCACGGTCAATCCGAACCTTGGACCGGTCATCAACCAGGCCGCGCTGGATTCCATGCTGGGTTACATCGAAACCGGCAAGAAGGAAGCCAGGCTCATCCTCGGGGGCCACGCACCCGTCACCCCAGGGGGAGGCTACTTTCTTGAGCCCACAGTGTTTGCCGATGTTGCCCCGAACGGCGTTCTGGCCCAGGAGGAGATCTTTGGCCCGGTGCTGGCGCTGATTCGCGTGGAGAGCTTCGAGGAAGGCCTCAAGGTGGCCAACAACACCGAATACGGCCTGACTGGCTCGCTCTACACCTCGGACCGCGCCAAGATGGACCACGCCCGGCGGGAATTTCACGTGGGAAATCTCTACTTCAACCGCAAATGCACGGGAGCCATGGTGGGCGCGCACCCCTTTGGCGGGTTCAACATGAGCGGCACGGACTCCAAGGCTGGAGGCCCGGACTATCTACTGCTCTTCACGCAGTCCAAGAGCGTAGGCGAAGCACTGCGTGCGGCAGACGCTCGCTAGTCGCTCGCAGGAGTTCTGTGGGTAGGGGGGTGGGGGGGATGGGCTGATGGGTTCGTGCTTTCCCTGGTCCGAGAATCCGTACCTGGGGCACCCAGTTGCGCGGTTGGTCAGCCGCAGGCCACCTACAGGGAATGGCCGTGCACCGCGATCCGCAAGGCATTGCAAAGGGTCGTAAGGCAATAAAGGGGATGTGCTGAAGCCCATCCCCTTTTATTGTGCATTTATCTTGAAACGGAACAACGGAAAGGCATTACGCGACGGCTGACGATGAGGCGGAAGCGGATGCCTGCTCCTCGGCTTCGAGCTTACTGCCGACTTCGGCGGCGGCCTGCGCCAGCACCCGATGGTGGATGGTGAACAGGGCGAGTTCGAGGCGGTCGCTGACGCCGGTCTTGTCGTAAACGGAGCGGAGATAGTTTTTGATGACCTGTTCGGTGGTTTTGAGGCGGGTGGCGATTTCGCGGTTCTTGCAGCCCTGAACGATGAGGGCCACAATGCGCATCTCCTTGGGAGTAAAGCGGTCACGAACGCGCGTGCCGACCAGATCCTCTTCCGGGGAGTCGGGCTCGACCAGTTGGGGCGGCAGCCAGGTATCTCCCGCGGCAACGCGGCGCACGCACTCGACGAGGGCGGGCCCCGTGACGCTACGGTAGACCACGCCGCGGAAACCCTGGCGCAGATAGGGGACACCTGCTTCATTGTTCTCGGCAATGACGATGCCGCGGCTGCCAGCGGTGTCAAGCAGTATGCGCAACTGGTTGAGATCGGGGCGCAGAGAGGCGGCAAACAGGACAATTGCCCCAGGAAAGGTCATGATCGCGTGCTGCAAGCGGTCCACGTCGGTGCATTGCGCGATGATGCGCAGATCCTCGTCCCGGGCCAGTACCTTGGCGGTGCCTGCGCGGAAGATTGCCTGTGAATCAGCCAAGATGATCTTGTTCATGGTGAGCGCCTCATCTGCGGTACGACCGGGAGCTGCGAGTCAATCTCAGGCATGTGTTTCTGCCCTTTGGGTACTATCGGCAAAACGGCGCAAAATCTCGGGACTGTCTGCATTTGAAACACCGCGAATTGCCCCGGAGCCTTTCGTAACCGGGGCAGCGCGGAAAATTAATAGACTCAGGAATTTTTCCTAGGAAAGATATTACAATCTCCCGACCGCGAGGGATACGAAATATTCGTATGGGAAACGATTACGCGAGCGGAACCTGTGAGGAGAAGAGAGCCTTGCGCCGGGAGGATGCCTCAACCCGCCCGATGGGCCCTCTTCTTCCTTAGACGAGTTTCATGCCTTGACGGGTTCGATTGAAGGTAACAGGCCCTGGTCACAGGGAGGAGAAAATCGCACTACACTGAGGGTATATGGCGAGGCCGATCTTACTATCAATCGACGATGATGCAAGCGTTCTGGAAGCCGTGGTGCAGGATCTGCGCCGGGAATACGGAGCCACGTACCGCGTGATGCGGGCGGCGAGCGGGCAGGCTGCCCTGGATATGCTGGCCCAGCTCAAGGCGCGGCAGGAGCCGGTGGCACTACTGCTGAGCGACCAGCGCATGCCGGGCATGACCGGCGTGGAGTTTCTGGAGCGTTCGCGGGCGCTCTATCCCGAGGCGCGGCGGGTGCTGCTGACCGCGTACGCCGATACGGAGGCCGCCATCCAGGCCATCAATGCGGCGCGCATCCACTACTACCTGAACAAGCCCTGGGATCCGCCGGAGGAGAAACTCTATCCGGTGCTGAGCGACCTGCTTGAAGACTGGCAGGCGGGCTATCAGCCTCCGTTTGAGGGATTGCGGGTTGTTGGGCACCGCTGGTCGCCGAGGGACCACAAGCTGCGCAACTTCCTTTCGCGCAACCATGTGCCGTATCGCTGGCTGGACGTTGCCGGCAATGCGGACGCCGTGAAGCTGCTTGAAGACCAGCAACTTGCCCCGGACCATTTGCCGGTGGTGCTGTTTGCCGACGGGCGCTTTCTGGTGGATCCGGAACTGGAGGAACTGGCAGTGCGGGTGGGCCTGAGCACGCAGGCGACCCAGGATTTCTATGACATGGTGGTGGTGGGT
>Ga0224530_1000092_pt1 | contig 57775 bp, 53 predicted proteins | sample CBST75metaG_FD_179873 | JGI IMG/M metagenome (GOLD analysis project Ga0224530, IMG submission 179873) | Peat soil microbial communities from Stordalen Mire, Sweden - C.B.S.T75 | ecosystem: Environmental > Terrestrial > Soil > Wetlands > Peat | place: Sweden: Norrbotten County, Stordalen Mire...
CTCCGGGGGACGGACCGGGCACCTCCCTGACAGATTGGGCCGAGTCAGTCCCTGCGATGATTGTGCGCTTGCGAGAGGTAATTCTCGGCAAGGGGAACGTAACAACTATTCAGGGGGCGTAAGTGCCCCAGAAACAAATTAAGAGGTTGCGCCATAATAGTTTTATAGACTATAAAGGGAGCGTTCCAAGAACCCATCAGCGGTTCGCAATACGCTACTTATTCACCGGGACAAAGAGGGGCCAGCCTCTTAGTCCATAGTCTTTTGCGTAAAGCTTGTTGCCGTCCTTATCGCGCTTCCAAGCCCGAAAAATCAGCCGGAAACCTTTAGGGACGGACAGTTTTTCGCTGTCCATGACCCCTTCACCTCCTTCCCCGTGGCAGTAGCCACGTTTCTGGACATGACTCACTACACAAGGAAGGCGCTTTTGGGTCCTTGGAAACAGTCATATTCTACTGCTAATCCCAGCCGAATACACGAATTCTGCCGCATTATCAATAAATAGTCGGCTGTATACCACACAATCCACAACCAGACAGTTGATTGGGTTTGTAGCTCCTGGCCGATCTCCAAAAATGGGAGGGGCCGAAGCGCTCGGGCCATTGAATGGGAACTCAATAGGAAATCTACCAAATCTTGGGTTTGATGGCGTGGCTCTCTGTCTCGAATCAGCGAAAGGTCATTCCAAGTTCCTGCATCATGTCATATAGGTTCTTGAAAGGAACTCCCATCGCATTGCAGACGTTTGGCATCTTGACCTTCTTAGCGTCCGGCTGGAAAGTCTCAAACGTAACCACAATTCCATTGCTCGCAAGTGCGTGAGCAATCACCCACGGGTCTGCATCAGACAGGAATTTCGCGGCTTGATGCGTTCTGTAATGCGCCTGAACATGATCTGCGATCTTCCTAAGCTGGACCTGTACGCTTTGATCAGGAGTAACGCAGAATCCCTCCGCGCGCCGACTCTTTATCCATTTGGCCAGTTCGTCATCTGGTCCATCTTTGACAATCTCGTCATAAACCATCTTCGAGACGCGAATGCGACCGAGTTGCGCCTGATTGTCCAGCGTCTTCCAGAATACGGGAGCTATGGAAAAGCGGAAGGGGCCATCCTTTGCCGTGATCAGGACGTTCGAATCAATCCAATAGACGGGCGTGGTTTGGCTCACTGCGCAATCCGCTCCGCTATCTTAGGAATTATGCTTGTGCGGACATTTAGCATTCGCGCGGCCTCAAGCGTGCTTAAGCCGCCGGACCGAACGTCAGCCGTTACAGCGCGGCTGAACTTACGGCTATTTCGTACAAAGAAAGTGTTATAGAAGTTCCCTCCACTGGAACTTTCCTCCCCATTCTGCTGCCGTCTTCTTTCAAGTTCCCGTACCTTATCTTGATGCACTCGCAAAAGCGAGAAGAACGCGGGACGGCTGATCTCAGCACCATCCAGAGCGCGACGGAGAATTACAGGAACACTGACCTTGAACTTCTTGGCAAGGTGATCCACTTTCGCTTCAGAATCACCCGATAATGTTCTCCAAACCGATTCAAACTCCTGTGATGGTACTAACAACTCCGCAGCAGCTCGATTGCAGAACTGCTCGACACTTGCTTGGCGCCTATCTTGATCAGGCGACTCAGAATTCGGATTGGAGATTCCACTCTGTCCTATCCAGAGATGAATCAGTTCGTGAGCGAGAGTGAATACCTGCGCTGCTTGCGCATCCTTAGCATTGATAAAGATTAGCGGTGCCAATCTATCACTTAAAGCAAATCCTCGGAATTCCTCCACAGATAAGCCGCGATTTGGGTTTCCTCGTACGACACCGCCTCTCATAACCAGAATGTCTACAGATTCCGCCCGCTCAGCAAGCAACCTAATATACTCACTCAAACTTGCTGCGTGGCGGCGCAGTTCTTCAGGATCGATCACCCTGCGGACATCCGCAACTACTTGGGACATCTGGTCCGAAACTGAATACTTCCCAACGAATGGTACAGGCCGGGAACCTACCTTTTTCAAATACTCCAGATACCAGTCGTGTTTAACCAAGACGTCATTTAGAAGATCTGCAAATTCTGGAGAGGGAGGTCGGCGCTCACCATCGACCGTTCGAAGGTCCGGAATTGGCGGGGTTTGGGTGGGGGGATTACTGAGGAACAAGTAACCGAAAGGAATCCTAAGGGCATTTGCAAGTTTCTGTGCCCTTCCAAAAGCCGGAAACTCGATACCTGCCTCCCAGTGCGCAAGTAATTGCCGAGGAACCCCCAGATCTTCCGCCAGCTTCGCTTTGGTGAGGCCGGAACGCTCTTGTGCCCACCGCAACACCTCACCGTTTATGTATGCGAGTTCCAAGCAGCGGTTCCTCTATGCACTAGTCTCAGATTTCATACGATAATAATACGAAGTGCAAAGAATGAGTGAAATTCTTTTTGCCCGGTATCTGGCTACTGCGTCCAGAGCCGTTGACCGCTGATTTCTGATAACCAGTCGACTCGATTACTCACAAGGCTCTCCGAATGCAGTTCCCAACCCGTTCGGCTATGCATGCCACCTTGCCTGCACATAAAAGAGAGCCGCAGCCCCTTCCAAGGCTGCGGCTCTTTTTGGCTAACTTTCAGCCAGGCGCTTACTCGTCCAACACTTACATGTCCTTGACGCCTTCGACGAAGGCTTTCAGCTTGCGGCTGCGGGACGGGTGGCTCAGTTTGCGTGGGGCTTGGTTTCAATTCGATTTCACGAGGTGCTCTTGAAGGTTGCGCCGGGCAGGCCAAGACTGACCAAGAGCGCGGCATCGACGCTGGCCATGGTTTCTGGAGAGAGCGTGCCAAAGACGCTGCGAAAGCGGCGCTGGTCTACGGTGCGAATCTGATCGCAGAGGATGTAACTATCCTTGGTCGTTCCACCTTCGCCCTGTTTGACCGGCACATAGATCGGAGAAGGCGCCTTGATGTGCGCCGCATCGGTGAGGGGCACAACGATGGTGGTCGAGGAAAAGCGATTGCCAACGTCGTTCTGGATCACGACGCAGGGCCGCGATCTGCCTTGCTCATGGCCGATGACAGGATCGAGCGAGACCTCGACAACCATGCCGCGAAAGGGCTTGCCGGCCATCAGAATCCCTCGCGATCCACGTGGGTGAATTCTTCCGCCAGTTCCACGTTCCTTTGCGCGTTGGCGGTATAGGCCGCGGCCAGTTCCAGTTCCAGGCGCTTGGCGGCCATCCCCTGCAAAAGCTGTTCGACGGCGGTTCGGATCAATTCGCTTCGGTTCTTGTTCAACTCGCGGGCGGCCTCATCGGCGCGCTTCAAGAGGCTTTCAGGGAATTCGATGAGGAGACGCTCTTTGCGGGGGCGAGTGGCAGTAATCTTCCGGGCAGCTACGGGCATGGGGTTTCCCTCCTCTGGGGAGCAATGGCAAACATGATTATACGTACAAAAATATGTTTGATGTCAACAAATACTATATATGTATGTATATGTTTTTACATGTAAGCAAACAGCAAAGAGCGCAGCCCTTGATGGCCATGCGCCCTATGCTCTTTCCACCGCTTTCATAGCCTGCTTCCCCCTCTGGCCTTATCCTCTAGAGAGAACCCCGTGAGCGACTTTGCCCAAACCGTGAAGCAGCAGGCCGACATCGTCAAGGTGATCGAGGGGTACATCCGCCTGCGCAAGGCGGGGGCGCAGAACTACACCGGGCTGTGCCCGTTCCACAAGGAAAAATCGCCGTCGTTTTCAGTGCACGCGGTGCGGCAGTTCTACCACTGCTTCGGCTGCGGCGTTTCCGGCGACGTGTTCAGCTTTGTGGGCAAGATTGAGAACGTGGGCTTTCCCGAGGCGGTGCGGATTGTGGCCAAGAAGTGTGGCATTCCGCTGCCCAAGCGGGAGTTTTCGTCGCCGGAGGAAGCCGCCGGAGCGCGCCAGCGGGCCAAGCTGCTGGAGCTGCACGAGGCCGCGACCGCCTGGTTCGAAGAGCAGTTGCGCGGGCCCGAGGGGGCTGTGGCGCGCGAGTACCTCACAGGCCGGGGGCTGACGCCCGAAGGGATCAAGGCTTTCCGCATCGGCTACGCGCCCGACAGCTTCAACGCGCTGCGCGACCGGCTGAGCGGAATGGCCGACGGCGAAACGCTGCGAGCTTCCGGGCTGTTCAGTTCCAAAGAACAGGGCGACGGCAGCATGGGGCCGCTTTACGACCGCTTCCGCAAGCGGATCATGTTTCCCATTGCCAACGAGAGCGGGCGGGTGATCGCCTTCACGGCGCGCACCCTGGAGACAGGCGACAAGGCGGGGCCCAAGTACCTGAACTCGCCGGAGACGCCGCTCTACTCCAAGGGGCAGGTGCTGTTCAACCTGGACAAGGCGCGCACCGCCATCCGGCAGATGGAGTTTGCCCTGCTGGTGGAAGGGCAGATGGACTGCATCTCGGTGTTTCTGCGCGGGATACAAAACGTGATCGCCACCAGCGGAACAGCCTTTACCGAGCAGCAGGTGGCCCTGTTGCGGCGGCACACCTCGCAGGTGGTGGTGAACTTCGATCCGGACGCGGCGGGGTCGAATGCGGCAGAGAAGTCGATTGCCCTGCTGACGGAAGAGGGCTTCACGATCAAGATTGTCACGCTGGACGACGGGCTGGATCCAGACCGCTACATTCGCGAGCGGGGCGTGCCGGCCTATACGGCGGCGCTGCGCGGGGCGCGCCGGCAGTCCGACTACCTGATTGAGCGGGCGCGGACGGCGTTCCCGGGGCAGAGTTCGGAGCAGAAGGTGAAGGCGATGAACTTCCTGCTGCCGCACATCCGGCGGATGCCGCAAAAGCTGTCGCGGGACCAGTTTGCCGCCGATGCCGCGCAAAAGCTGGGCATCGACTCGGCAGTGTTGCGCGAGGAACTGCACCTGGCGGCGCTCAGGCGGCAAGACCACGTCGAGGTGCGGACCAGTTCGCTCAGCGAGGTGGAGCGGGTGCTGCTGCGGGCCCTGGCCATCAACGACCCGGAGGACGAAGCGGCGCGGCGCGCGGCGGCCGACGCCATCGTGCGCCAGCCGGACAGGTTCCGGCATCTGCGTGCGTTTCCGGCCATGGAAGCGCTGGCTGGGCGTCAGGCCAACGACCCCATGGACGTGGTGGAGGATGAGGCGCAGCGTGCCCTGCTGGCCGAGACGCTGCTGGCCGAGGTAAAGCCGCCGCTGGAAAACGAGGTGCTGAGCGCCATCCAGGAGATCAAGGAGCGGGGCATCGAGAACCGGCAGCGCGATCTGCGGGTGCTGATTGCCGAGGCCGAGCGCCGCGGCGACTTTGCCGAACTGACCGTGCTGACCCAGCAAAAACTGGATCTGGACCGGACGCTGCGGCAGTTGCATCAGCAGCAGGCCCAGGAATAATCTGGCCTACACGAGCCGTCGGCACGCTGGAGCCCGCCATGATCCTCGAAATCAAACCCGAACAACAAAAAATACTCGATCGCGCTGCCCAGTCTGGGATGAGTCCGGAAGAGGTGCTCGATCAAGCCTTTGACCTCATCCGCGAACAGTTCAGGAATGAGGACTGGATGCTGGCGAACCGTGAGGCCATCGCCGCCCAGATCGAGGAGGGCTTTGCCCAGGCGGAACGGGGAGAGCTTGCGGATGCCGATGAGGCAATCCGAACCCTCAAGGATCGCCGGGCAAAACGGCGCATTGCCTGAGAGATGCCTCCTTCTTACCAACTCACGCCACGAGCGCTCAGCGATCTTGACGGCATCTGGGACTACATAGCGGAAGACAATTCCGGCGCGGCAAACCGCGTGGAATCAGCCATTTTATTGGCGTGTGACAGCCTGGCCAGGCATCCGATGCTCGGCTCGAAACGAAGCGAGATAACCTCTCTGCCAGTTCGGTTTTGGACGGTAACGCGCTTTCCCAATTTCATTGTGGTTTACCGTCCCGACACAAAGCCGCTGCAGGTGATCGCCGTGCTCCATGGGATGAGGGATAGGAAGACCGTGCTGGGTGAGCCTGGGGCCTCTTAAAGCGTCTGCCGTCCCGGAAAATCGCAGCCAGAAGCCGCTCTAATAGCGAGGATTCGGGACTTTCCACAGCTCCGCATCAGCCTGTGGAAACTTGCATCGAAATCCTTTTCCCAGCGTCCAATTTAGTAGTAAGAGAAACGGGTGGCGGACGAGGTGAGTCCGGCCCAGCTTCAGAATAGGCTGCCGGAAGCTCCGCTTCCTCCAAATTTGCGTTCGCGAAGAGGAGGGGCCTGTGGTAATCTATTGATCTCTGTGAGGATGCGCGCCCCTTTGCCCCATACATGAGCTGCGGCTCGCGGGCGACCCAGGCAAAACCTGATGCGCTGCCATCCTGTTCCGAGCAACTACCTGAAACCGCTTCTTTTTTGCGGGTGACCGCAGGTTCGTGTCTGCACGCATGTGGAGATTCCCGAGCGGAAATCTTTTTTTGCGTGCTGGGGACTGGACCACGCACCGATGCGCAAAACGGTGCTGAATTTGCTTTGCGCATTGCAAGACCAGGGATAAACCGGCCCTGAGAGCACAGCATTCGAGTCGGCGCGACCCACAGGGAGCGGCGACCCTGTACGAATTCGAACAGGACACAGGATCCCTGGGTCTGCTGGAGAGAGTAGGAAAATTTTGGCAACTGACGACAAGTTCGAGCACGATATCGACGGCATCATCGAAGTAGGCAAGGAAAAAGGCTATCTCACCTACGGAGACGTGAATGAAATGCTGCCGGAAGAGATGGGTTCGCATCCCGACGATCTGGATGACCTGATTACCACCATCGGCACCCAGGGCATCGACCTGCTGGACGGCCCCAAGTTCGGCGGCGACAAGGACTTCGAGCTGGAAGAGGGCGAAGACGTCGAGCTCGATTTGACTCCTGGCACACTGGAAAAGACCAACGATCCGGTGCGCATGTATCTGCGCGAAATGGGCACCGTGCCCCTGCTGACCCGCGAGGGCGAGGTCGAAATCGCCAAGCGCATCGAGCGCGGCCAGCTGCGCGTCATGAAGGCGCTTTCGCGGTCGCCCATTGTGATTCGCGAGATTGTGGCCCTGGGCGAGGACCTGAAGCGCGGCGTTCGCAACGTGAAGGAAGTTGTGGTGTTCGACGAGGAGGAGCTCACCGAAGAGGTGGTGCAGTCCCGCGTCAAGTCCACGGTGACCAAGATTGACTCGCTGATCAAGCACCAGAAAAAGATTGCCACGCTGGAAGAGAAGCAGGTAGCTCCGGCTGCCGGCGCCGCTGTTCCGGCCAGCAAGGTCAAGGCCAAGGATGCGCGCCACGCCCGCTGGATGATTGCGCGCGAGAAGGTGCTCATTTCGCGGATCGTGCGCGAACTGAAGTACACGGCTCTGGAAAAGAAGCGCCTGCTCGACAAGGTCAACAAGACCGTGGACACCATGCGCACGCTGGAGCGGCAAATCCGTTCGCTCGAGCAGAAGCACGAGTCCAGCAAGAGCGAGGAACTGAAGAAGGAATACCGCCGCCAGCAGAAGAACTGCAAAATCGATCTCGAAAAGACCGAGTCCGACGCGGGCGTCAACATTGCCGAGCTCAAGCGCACGCAGCGCGAAATGATTCAAGGCGACATGGACGCCGAGCAGGCCAAGAGAGAGCTGATTGAAGCCAACCTCCGCCTGGTCGTCTCCATCGCCAAAAAGTACACCAACCGCGGACTCCAGTTCCTCGACCTGATTCAGGAAGGCAACATCGGACTGATGAAGGCGGTGGACAAGTTCGAATACCGCCGCGGCTACAAATTCTCGACGTATGCCACATGGTGGATTCGTCAGGCCATCACCCGCGCCATCGCGGACCAGGCCCGCACCATTCGCATCCCTGTGCACATGATCGAGACCATCAACAAGCTGATCCGTACCAGCCGCCAGCTTGTGCAGGAACTGGGCCGCGAGCCGTCAAGTGAAGAAATAGCGAAGCGCATGGATATCCCGGTGGCCAAGGTGCGCAAGGTGCTCAAGATTGCGCAGGAGCCCATCTCGCTGGAAACCCCCATCGGCGAAGAAGAAGACTCCCATTTGGGCGACTTCATTGAGGACCGGCAGGCGGTTTCCCCCTCCGAAGCGGTCATCAGCGTCAACCTCAAAGAGTACACCTCGCAGGTTCTGCGCACTCTTACCCCTCGGGAAGAGCGCGTGATCAAGATGCGCTTCGGCCTGGAAGACGGCTCCGAACACACCTTGGAAGAGGTAGGTCAAAGCTTCCAGGTAACGCGCGAGCGCATTCGGCAGATCGAAGCCAAGGCCCTGCGCAAACTGCGCCACCCGTCCCGCAGCCGCAAGCTGAAAGCCTTCGTCGAAGGCGTCAAGGACATGTAATAGCTTGGCTGAACGTTCGCCAAAAAGAGCCGCAGCCTTGGAAGGGGCTGCGGCTCTTTTGTATGTCCAACGGACATGACGGAGGGAATCGGCTGTACTGCTCGATGAGCGCATCGGCTTCCAGGAGATGGCCGTTCGATGTCAAATCGAATTGTGGCGGAGATTCACTCTCTGACGGTTGCGGCAAACTGCGGGTCTGAATCTTGCGTCTCTCCATGTGGCCCGGCCTCTTTTTTCATGGAGTCGATTTCGTTATTCTAGGCGAATGGCATTTCCCATTAAAGTCTGCGTCGTTTGTCAGGAAGAGTTTGAACTCAAGCCGAATAAGCCCGGCTTCGCCAACCGCTGTCCCTCGTGCAGCGAACCGGAAGAGACCGGCCCCTCCAATGCTCCCCTAAGCGCCGAAGAGCGCCAGGCGGAAGCGGAAGCCAACGAAGCGCGCCGGAAAGCGATCCGCGACCTGCTCTACCGCAAGGAGAGCTAACGGCCTGATTTTTCTCAACGCCGCAGCAAGTCGAATAGCGAAGGACAAGCCTTCGCAACCGGCAATCCCCCTCCGCACTTTTTCGCGATTCTCGAGTGTGGTGTCCCATGTTCTTTGAAAAACAACCGCAGATCCCCTTCGGCTTCGCTCAGGATGAGAACCCTTGTTTTGTTGCAAACTTTGGGACAGGACACTAGCAGAGATTGCGCCTTACGTTCGCGGCCCCATGCGCGCCAGCCGGGGAACCGCGATCAGGGTAACGGCAAACAGGAAGATCGACGCGGCAATGAACTCCAGGTGCCCGTGGCGCAGGTCTTCCAGCACCAGCTTGGCCGCCACCAGCACCAGCGTGGCGTAGCCAATCCGGGTCAACTCCATCCGCCGCCAATGCGCGCCACTGTAGGCCAGGGCCAGCGCCGCCAAACAAATAATCAAAGTCCGGATGAAGGCCACGTGATGAGCGCCGAGGGTTACGCCCAAGGCCGTCAGACCCGCCAGCCCCTGCACCAGCAGTGCCGCCGTGCCGCCCAGCGCCAGCGAGGCAGACACGGGATGAAGAAGTTGCTGCTCCCATCGCTCTGCCGGGTCAGGCTTCTCGCCGGCATAGCAGAGTACCGCGCAAGCCGAGACCAGGCAGACGCTCCACCCTGGCGCACCGGGGAGGGTTCCGGCCAGGGCGCGGAAAACATAATCCGGCATACCGGAAGCCACTACCGCGGCCAGCAGATACAACAGGCCATGGAACTCCAGCATCAGCCGGCTCAGGCGAAGACCCAGGACGGTAGCAAGGACCGCCGCCACGGCCAGTCCCACCGACCTGCCCAGCGGCGGAAGGCACAATAGGCTGCCGCTTAGGAACAGCGCCGCGCTCCAGGTGACAAAGACCTTGTAATTGCGCCGCTCCGGGGGGTGATTGAAAAAGACAAAGGTCGCCGCATAGGTTGCGCCCGCCAGAACCAGGCACAAGCCTCCCAGCAGGGCTGCTCCGGCGCCCGGCTCAAAGTAGAGCAGGCTGCAGGCAGCTAGCAGGAACGCGATCATGCACTGGATGGTTTCGAACGCGGTGATCTTCTTCTGTAGAAGCGTGGTTCTGAGGGCCACACTTGCCCCATAGATCAGGAACAGGCTGAAGCCAAACAGCAGCAATTCTGCCGTGCCCAGCACCGGGTAATCCGCACGCGTGGTTTGCGGGGTGGAATAGAGAAAGATCAGAGCCCAGATCGCCAGGTCGGCAGCCGCCGCCACCACCGGCCGCACGCTCAGTTCGTGATTGCGCCATGCCGCGAACTCACAGGCCACAACCATCAGCAGCAGCGCCGCCACAAAGGGCGCCATATCGTGCGTGGCAATCGTCAAGGCAAGGGACACAAGGGCCGCGGCGCCATTGGCCACCCAGAACACCGGCGCAAGATCGCGCTTCCAGGCCAGCGCCGAGGCTCCAATCGCAAACCCGCACAGCACGCCAGCGGCCATGGAGGGCGGCAGCACCTTGAAGCGCAGGGTCAGTTCCCAGAGCATCGGCGCCAGAATCAATGCCGACGTGCAGGCATAGACGGTGCTTGCCAACCACACCCCGGCGCGCGTCTGTGTTGCGGCAACCAGCCACGCGATGGCGTAGACGATGGCCAGTGCTGCAATTGCCAGTTTGGGCAGCGAACTGGATTCCGCCACCGCCCGCAGCACGTAGGCTCCGGCAATGCCCAGCAGGGCTTTGCCCAGTACGGAAAACACACCTCCGGCTTGCCCTGAACCAAGGGATTCAGCGGCCTGCACCGCCTGCATTGCACTCGGCTCCCGCACAGGGGTTGGACTGCAGGCCTGCGCGGGATGCTCCAGTGCGCAGACGCGCCGCTCCAGTGTCTCCAGCCGCTCCGTCAGCCGCTCCACGTCGCTGGGAAGATCGCTCATGGTCTCCACCCGATTTGAAAGATTCAGTTCCGCGTTAGAGCATTTTTCCTGGTGGTATAGAGGAAGAAGCTTTTCCTCAAGGGCCCGCTGATTTTGCGGTCTTTGCGGCACCCTTCGACAGGCTCAGGGCAGGCTTTGAAGCCGTGCCCTTTCAAAAGCACTCTACACCAGCTGCGAATTTTCCCTGTACTACAGTTGTATTTGCTTGCCGACATAAAAAAAGAGCACGAATCCGGGCCTGAAGGCCCTGAAATTGCCACTCTTTCCGGGGGCTGAAGCCCCCCGGCTCCCTCCGGAATCTACGATCTACAACTGTAGTACTAGGTTTCTGACCGCATGATTTCATGCTTCTAGGTTTGTGCTTTCCCACCCATTCGCCAGAAAAAGGCGAATGGATGGGGCACAGAGTTGGTACCAATTCACGCTGTCAAAGACCCGTACTACAGTTGTATTTGCGCTGGAACGCCCCGCTCCGGGCCTGAAATCCCTGATCTTTGCGCCCATTTTCGTGGGGATGAATCTCCTTGCTCCCTCCGCAAATGCTCTTTGCAACTGTAGTACTAGTCCGCAGCTACGCCTTCCGGCAAACTTTTCTGCGGCCACGGAGGCAGCAGCTTGACCAGCACCCACAAAAAGACCAGTGGCAGAAGGGTCAACACGATGGCCACCAGCAGGCCCTCGCGCGTGATCAGGCTCATCTTGTAGGTGGTGTACCCCAGAAAGCTCTTTGAGAACAACTGCCCGCCAATCACCACATTCCAGCGCATGGCAAAGATGCCGATCAGCGTCAGGCATCCGGCCGTGGCATAAATGCGCTTGCGCGCAATCTCCGGCAGCTTGACCACCTGCGTCAGGCCCAGCAGCAGGATCGGCGTAATGGTGCCCAGGCAAATCTGCACCACGATGTGCGAAAAGTACAGTTGCGTGTGAACCATGAAGTTGAGGCTGCGGAACGATTCGTCGGCCTCGTAGATGCGATGGATCAGGTCCAGCATCTCCAGGCTGAAGTCGATGATGAAGATATAGAAGAGATACATCGCAATGGTGTCTACGCAGTGCATGTCGATGGTCTGCTTGCGCAGTTTGGTCACCGCCATATACAGCACCATCACACAGGCAATCCCCGATACCATGGCCGAGAAGATGAACACCACCGGCATGAGCGGCGACGACCACCACGGGTTGGCCTTGATCGATCCGAAGATGAATCCGACGTATCCGTGCAGTAGAAAGGCCGAGGGAATGCCGATCAGGGTCACGATCCAGCCCACCCGTTCGTCGATGGCCAGCGACCGCTTGCTGATGTTCGTCGAACCGAGCGTCATCAGCTTGTAAATCCACCGCGTGCCTTTGCCGGCGGACTGGGAAAACAGCACGATGTCGCGCCGGTAGTCCAGCCAGATCTCCAACACCAGCACGGCCATCAGGTACCACAGATACACATAGCCGAACATGGCCATGGCCGAGGTGCTATGCGGAGTAAAGTACATCTCCGGTGAGCGCTCCGGGTGGCCCAGGTGCAACTGCAGCGGCAGAGGCGCAACCAGAAGGAAGGCCAGCGCCGTGAGCAGCGCCAGCCGGTAGATGGGCTTCACCGCCTCCACCAGGAACACACGCTCCAGGGACGCCAGGATGAATGCGCCCGCCACCAGCCCTGTAATGAAGGGGTACAGGACGATCAGCACGCTCCATTGCAGCGCGACTTCGTTCGGATACATGAAGCCTTCAACACCGTTCATAACTCATCACCCATTCACTTAGTAACTGCTTTACCGTACCGAACCGTCCAACCCGTTATAGAAGGCCTTTGCGCCGGTCGCCATTTGCGGCTTCAACACCTGCACGGCGTGGGTCTTCAAAAATTCGTGGATCGGGTCCTTGGGATCCTTCAAGTCCGCCAGTTGGCGCGCCCCGGTGGGGCAGGCTTCGCAACAGGCGGTCGTGAGTCCCTTGGTGATCCGGTGATAGCAGAGCGTGCATTTGTCCGCGACTTCCTTTTGCGGATGGATGTAACGGCAGCCGTAAGGGCAGGCCTGCACGCAATACGCGCAACCCAGGCAATACTTCGGGTCCACCAGCACCACGCCATCGGGACTGATGAAGGTGGCGCCCACCGGGCACACCTGCGTGCAGGGCGAATCCGCACAGTGGTTGCACATCTTGGGGACGAAGAAATACTTGCCTTCGTCTTCCTTGGCAACCGAGGGGAATCCTTCCTTGCCGCCGTCGGGCGAGATCACCACCGGATTGGTCATGTTCTCGTCTGACACGTGGTACCGCTCCACCCAGGTGCGGAAGTAGCCGTCCGGCACATCGTTCTCCGTCTGGCAGGCCCGCACGCAGTTGCCGCAACCAATGCACTTGGGAATATCGATCAGCATGCCCCACCAGTGCTCGCTCATCTTGTAGTTGGGCGAGGCTTCCGGGGTTCCGGCCAGGACGGATTCCCACGCTACCGCCGCGGCCGGCAAAAGAATCAGCATTTGACGCCGGGTCATCTTCATTTCGCACCTCCCGCATCCATCGCCGGACTGTGTGGCTTGTGGCAGGTCTCACAGGGGAGGCCTTGGGAGTGTTCCTCCGCCACAACTTGCGGAAAGCCCTTGGGTTTGGCGGCGCTGGCCGCGTGGCAGCGAACGCACAGCACCGCCGTATCCGGTTTCACGGGCGTCACCGAGGTTGGGTCGTCGGCATGTTTCGCCAGCGCCCCGTGGCAGGCCTCGCAGTTTACGTGCGCGTGTTTGCCGTTCTTCTTCACGTCCAGAACATCTGTGTGACAGCTCTCGCAACTCTGGTGGCCGGCAAACTTCACCGGACGGGCCTCGATTTCGCCAATGGAATTCCCGCGATAGTGGCCGTACTGCCCAAAACTCTTGGGGACCACGTAGTGGCGCACCACCAGAAACGCCAGAAAGGCGAGGACAAATAGCCCTGCAAATCGAAAAAGATGCCCTGCATCCTTGAAAACATTCATCGAGCCTTCTCCATAACGACCCTGCCCAGAGGTTCCGCGAATCTATGGCACGTGACAAAGATCACATTTCTGCACGCCCGAACGTTCAGCGATGCGGCTAACGACTGTATGTGAGGAAGATCACACAAGAGAGTGGGCCCACGTTCCGCCAGGCCGCTCTCCCTGGGAGCTGATCCGATCCGTTTGCATTGCTCCGCAACCGGAACGCGATACGATGAGTGTTTGGAGCGTACGATGCCGAAAATTCTGGATGGCGCGGCCATTGCCGCCGAGATCAAGCAGGAAGTCGCCGAAGAAGTAAAGCAGTTGGCCAGCAAGGGCGTGCAGCCGGGCTTGGCCGCTGTGCTGGTGGGCAGCGTCCCCGCCTCGCAGATTTATGTCCGCAGCAAGGTGCAAACCTGTGCCGACCTGGGGCTCTACAGCGAGCTCATTACCCCGCCCGACACCGTCACCACCGAAGAGATGTTCGAGCTGGTGGCCAAGCTCAACGAGCGCGACGACATCGACGGCATCCTCATTCAGCTTCCTCTGCCGCCGCAAGTGGATTCCAAGTCCCTGCTTGACGCCATCGACCCGGCCAAGGATGTGGACGGCTTTCACCCCGTGAACGCGGGCCGCCTACAGGCCGGACGACCGGCGCTGGCGCCCTGCACCCCGGCTGGAATCATCGAGATCCTCAAGCGCAGCAACCTGCCCATCGCCGGGCAGCACGCCGTGGTGGTGGGCCGCAGCGACCTGGTGGGCAAGCCGGCGGCCATGCTGCTGCTGCACCAGAACGCTACCGTGACCATCTGCCACTCCAAGACCCGCGACCTCGGCTCCATCACGCGCCAGGCCGACATTCTGGTAGCCGCCATTGGCCGCCCTGGGTTCATCACCGCGGAGATGGTCAAGCCCGGCGCGACGGTTATCGATGTCGGCATCAACCGCCTCAACACGCGCGAAGAGTTTGACCGCTTCTTCGCCGGCAACGCCAAGCGCGAAGCCACCTTTGCCAAGCGCGGCTCCACCATTGTGGGCGACGTGGACCCCAAAGCATTCGAAGTTGCCGGGGCGTATACGCCCGTACCCGGCGGCGTGGGCCTGCTCACCGTGGCCATGCTCATGGCCAACACCGTGCGCGCCGCCAAAATGCGGCGGGGACTCTAACCCATGCTGCGAGTTGGACTCACCGGCGGCCTGGGCAGCGGCAAAAGCACCGTTGCGGCTTGTCTGCGCGAACTGGGCGCCGACGTCATCGAGGCCGATGCGCTGGGCCGGAAAATGATGGAGCCGGGCCAACCGGTCTATGCCGCAATTGTGCGCGCCTTCGGCCCGGACGTAGTCCTGCCCGACGGCCACCTGGACCGCGGCAAACTGGCGGAACTTGCCTTCCAGGGCGGCCGCCTCAACGAGTTGAACGGCATTGTGCATCCGGCGGTGATGGCCGCGCAGAAGCAGTGGATGGACCAGGTTTTTGCGCGCAATCCCGCCGCCGTGGCCGTGATCGAGTCAGCCCTCATCTTTGAGGTGGAGCGCGATGCCCGTCTCCGCGGCGTGCAGGAAGGCGTGATGGCCGACTGGCGTCGGCGCCTCGACCGCATCGTGGTCCTCACCGCCCCCGACGACCTCAAAATCGCCCGCTTTGCCGCCCGCACCAGCCCGTCCGGCGAGGGCCGCGCTGCCGCTGAAGCCGACGGACGCGCCCGCCTGTCGCACCAGATTCCCGATGCGGAAAAGGCCTCGCGGGCCGACTACATCCTCGACAACTCCGGCGATTTGCCCGCCCTCCGCGCCCAGGTGCAGGCTCTGTGGCTGCGCCTCAAGGAAGAGAGCAACTCTTTGGCGCGAGATGAGTCTTTAGAATAGGAAAGACAGTTGTCAGTGGTCAGTGAACAGTGGTCAGTTCTTGGTAGATGGTCAGTTTTCAGCGTCACCGATTCCCCTGCAAGCTGTTTTTTGCTGACAACTGACGGCTGACAACTGACAACTGACAACTGACAACTAGGTTTTACGGAGTCTTGGATTGATGAAATTGCGCCGGGTCGTTCTGGTCGTATTGCTGGTGGGTGGCTTCTGGTACCTGACCACGCATCTTCCCGCGGGCATGGGCCGTTTTTGGCCCTTTGGAGCTCATGGCTCCAGTTCCCCGCTCCAACTCACCGAGGCTGAGGCCGCGCCCGCTTACGATCCCGAAGAGCTGAACAACATCGCCGTCTATAAGCGCGTGCTGCCCTCGGTGGTCAACATCACCTCCACCACCCTGGTCTTCAACTTCTTTTATGGAGCGGTGCCACAGCACGGCCAGGGCTCCGGCTTCATTCTGGACAAAGCCGGCCATGTGCTCACCAACTTCCACGTGGTGGACGGCGCCAATCGCGGCATCGAAGTGATGCTCAGCAACAAGCGCCGCTACGCCGCCAAAGTGGTGGGCACCGACAAGGTCCACGATCTGGCCCTGTTGCAGATTGAAGCGCCCAACCTGGAGCCGGTCACGCTGGCCAACTCCTCCGATCTCTCCGTCGGCCAGAAGGTCTACGCCATCGGCAATCCTTTCGGCCTCAGCGGCACCATGACGCGCGGCATCATCAGCTCCATCCGCACCATCGGCGGCTCGGAAGGCGCGCCCATTGAGGACGCCATCCAGACCGACGCGGCCATCAACCCCGGCAACTCCGGAGGCCCGCTGCTCAACTCCCGCGGCGAGGTCATCGGCATCAACACCATGATCGCCTCCAACGGCGCCGACCAGAGCTCGGGCATCGGCTTTGCCATCCCCATCAATACCGCCAAGGCGGTCTTGAGCGACCTCACCCGCTACGGACGCGTCAAGCGGCCTTCGCTGGGCATTGGCTCCTACGCCATCGGACCCGATCTGGCTTCGCAAATGGGCCTAGCCGTGGATGCCGGCGTGCTGGTGCAGAAAGTAATTCCCGGCGGCGCGGCGGAACGGGCCGGCATGCGCGGCGGAACGCAACAGGCCTATGTGGGCAACACGCCCATCATGCTGGGCGGCGACTTGATCGTGGCCATCGACGGCCAACAGGTCACCGATCCGCAAGACATCAACGCCCTCATGGACCGTCACCAGGCTGGCGACACCGTCAGCGTCACCTTCTATCGCGGCCGCCGTCAAATGACCCTCAAACTGATTCTTGGAGAAGCGCGGGGAACGAACACGTAGGCGGGAATCCATCTATTTATTGGTATTCTCTATCACTCAGCGGGCCGCTCCACCTCGGGGCGGCCCGTTCTGTTTGCGCTGTTTTAGAACTTGACGCCCAGCGTGGTCAAAAACTTCTTCACGTCGGGCCACGCGGCCTCAAGATCGGTCACCGTCTGCACGTCCAGGGCAATGTTCAGCGGGTTGGCGGCTGCGCCGGCAAGCTCCGCCATGGGTTTTTCTACCGCGCCCACCAGGGTGGCAAGCGCGGCGATCACCTGGGGAGCCGCATTCAGGGCCTTGTTGGCACCGGTCAGCCACTTCAAGGCGTCCTCGGCTCCGATTTCAACGCCCTTTTCGATATTCACAAGGATGTTAGCCATCGCGATTGGTCCTCTTCTGCCAGGACCGGCTCCGTCAGGGACCGGCTTCTGGACTTGGGTTGGGTCAGCTCTCCGGGCCGGGAGCCGCGTGGTTGCGTCGAACGTTCCAGCCGGGAGCCGCTGCCGCGCAGACAACAGACGGCCCCGCGCCCCCGGCGCCACCACATTGGGGGAGGAGGCGAATTCATTCGCCCGGGCGCGGCACTTCCGTCTGTTGTCTGGCTATCTCTAAGGCTAGGCAATCCGGGGTATATCTTCGGCAAAACCGAACGCATCGACAAACGAATAAAAATAAACAACTTATAGAAACATCAAACCGCCGCCCGCTTGACAGGACAAAGGCCCGTTTCCGGCAGCGCAAAACTCAGGGCTCTCCACTTTACCGGCAGAGGTCCGCGCTGGAGCCTCTGTTTTGAAAGGGCATGGCTTCAGCCGTCCCGCCTTACAAACCGCCGTCCGCGGATCTCGTAGTCTCCGCTCACCACGCAAGCCAGTGCCTCGCTGTAGGCCAAGTGCTCCTCAACCAGAATCCGTTCGGCCAGCGAGTGCGCGTCGTCTGTCTCCAGCACGGGAATCGCCCGCTGCAGCACGATGGCCCCGTGGTCCAGGTGCTCATCCACAAAATGCACCGTGCACCCGGCCACCTTCACGCCGTACTCGAAGGCCTGTGTCTGCGCGTCGAGGCCCGGAAAGGCCGGCAGCAGCGCGGGATGAATATTGAGAATGCGATTGGGAAAGGCGGCAATAAACTCCGGCGACAGCAGCCGCATGTAGCCGGCCAGGCAGACCAGGTCCACCTTGTGCGCCCGCAGGCAGGCGGTTACATCGGCATCGTGCTCTTGGCGCTTGCGCCCCTTGGAGACAAAAACCGCCGTGGGCAGGCCCATCTCCCGCGCCGCCTCAATGCCGCCAGCCTCGGCCACGTTGGAGACGACGACCGCGATCTCCACGCCCTTCAGGCTTCCCGAGCGAATGGAGTCGGCAATGGCCCTGAAGTTCGACCCGCGCCCGGAGAGCAGAATTCCCAGCCGGACCGGATCAGCTTTTTGAGCGAGTTCCAACATTTTCCCCAGGGGCTAAAGCCCAATCCGTCTTTGCACGGTTGCGGCACGGCTGAAGCGTGCCCTTTCAAAGCACGAGGTGATTGCGATGCTTATGTGTACTGCACCTTCCGGTCGCCCTTGACCACCCGGCCAATGACGAAGAACTTCTCTTCGGCCCGCTCCAGCACCTTCTTGGCCTTGGTGAACTTCTCTGCCGGAATGGCCGCAATCAGGCCCACGCCCATGTTGAAGGTGCGCATCATCTCCTCGTCGGAGACCTGGCCCAGCTCGCGAATGTGCTCAAAAATCGGCAGCACCGGCCAAGAGCCCATCTCGATCTGCGCCCCGGTGCCTTTGGGCAGGATGCGGGGCAGGTTCTCTGTGATGCCACCGCCGGTGATGTGCGCCATCCCGGTGGTCACGCCCGCCGTCACCAGCTTCTGAATCACGGCCAGGTAGCTGCGGTGCGTCCTCATCAGCGCCGTGCCCGCCTTGTCCTTCAGGGCGTTCACATATTGGGTCGGCTTGTAGCCGGCCACCTCAAAAAACAGCTTGCGCGCCAGCGAATAGCCATTGGTGTGCAGCCCCGTGGAGGGCAGCCCGATCAGCACGTCGCCCACCTTGATGCCTGCGCCGGTGACCATCTTTTCCCGGTCCACCGCGCCCACAATAAAGCCGGCCAGGTCGTACTCGCCGTCGGTATAAAAGCCCGGCATCTGCGCCGTCTCGCCGCCGATCAGGGCGCACCCGTTGGCCTTGCAGGCCTCGGCCAATCCCGAGATCACGCTTTCCGTCACTTCCGAATCGAGCTTGCCGCTGGCCAGGTAGTCCAGAAAAAACAGCGGCGTAGCGCCCTGCACGGCAATGTCGTTGACGCAGTGATTCACCAGGTCGATGCCCACCGTGTTGTGCAATCCCATTTCGAAGGCGATCTTCAGCTTGGTCCCCACGCCGTCGGCCGAGCTCACCAGGATGGGAGCCTTCCAGCGCTGCAAATCCAGCCGGAACAGCGCGCCAAAGCCGCCGATTCCGCCCAGAACGTTGCGGTTGAAGGTCTTTTGCGCCAGGAATTTGATGCGCTCCTTGGCACGGTCGCCGCTGCTGATATCAACGCCAGCATCAGCGTACGTTACGGATTTCTTCTTGGGTTCGTTAGGCACGATGCGGGCTTTCTGCAGATGGATTTCGGGGGCGGCACAGCGGCCGAAAGCTCGATTTTAGCAGGATTTGGGGGCAATCGCCGCACTTTAAAGAAACCGCTCCCGCTCTCCGCTCGGGGGCACCGGGCAACTCGCCACCCGTCCCCAGATGCGGTACCGCCATCGCGCCACGATCCTGTATTCCACGTCCCGCACCGCCCGCGGAACCCACCCGAGCCCCGCGCCAACCCAAGGCCAGGGCCGCGGCAGCTCCCCGAGCAGCGCCAGAACCGCCTCCGAACGGACCAGCAATTGCTCCCCCGGCCCATCCGCATCGCGCACCACCAGCAGGGTCTCCGGCGCTATCGCGCTGACCCCGTGCCGTTCCAGCAGTTCGGCCACCTGCGGTGACTCGAAAGCCGCAAACCGCAGCCGGTCCCCGCGGTCCCGCCGCAGCAGCCAGCGCACGGATCGATCGCACAGCCCGCAGTGGCCGTCGTAGACGACCAGCAGCCGTCCGCCGAGTTCCTTCAGGCTGTTCATGCTCTCCACAGGATGCCGCCCCCGGCCATGGCGATTCATCCCGAGCGATTCACGCTGTCTCGCGCCCGCCGCCTTTTATACTGAAGCCACGATGACTTCCCCGATCCATGCCCCCAATCGCACCCGTTCCCAGGCCCTTCAACAGCGCGCCGAGCGCTACTTCCCCGGCGGCGTCAACTCGCCGGTCCGGGCCTTCCGCGCGGTGGGCGGCGCTCCGCCGTTTGTCCAGAGCGCCCAGGGCGCATGGCTCACCGACGCCGACGGCAACCGCTATATCGACTACTTCGGCTCCTGGGGACCGATGATTCTGGGCCATGCCTTTCCGGCAGTTGTTGAAGCCATTGAGCGCGCCGCGCGCAACTCCGCCAGCTTTGGCGCTTCCACCGCCGCCGAGGCCGATCTGGCCGAGCGCGTGGTTACCTGCTTCCCGACCATTGAGAAGATGCGCTTTGTCAGCTCCGGCACCGAGGCCACCATGAGCGCCATCCGCCTGGCCCGCGCCGCCACCAGCCGCAAAATCATCGTCAAGTTCGAGGGCTGCTACCACGGCCACGCCGACGGGCTGCTGGTCAAAGCCGGTTCCGGCGTCGCGACCTTTGGCATACCAGGTTCAGCCGGTGTGCCGGAAGAGATTGCCCATCTCACCCTGGCTCTGCCCTACAACGATCTGCCCTCGGTGGAAGCCGCTTTTGCCGCCCATCCCGGCCAGATTGCGGGCATTATTTTGGAGCCGGTGGTCGGCAACGCCGGCTGCATCCCGCCCGCCCCCGGCTTCCTGGCCGGACTGCGCGCAATCACCCTGCGCGAAGGCGCACTGCTGATTGTCGATGAGGTGATGACCGGCTTCCGCGTCTCTCTGGGCGGCGCGCTTGGACTCTATAACCTGGACGCCGACCTGGTCACGCTGGGCAAAATCGTTGGCGGAGGCCTGCCTGTCGGCGTCTTCGGCGGCAAGCGCCGCTTCATGGATCTGCTGGCCCCGCTTGGGCCGGTGTACCAGGCCGGAACCCTCAGCGGCAATCCGCTGGCCATGGCCGCCGGCATCGCGACAATTTCCTACCTTCAGGACCACGCAGCCGAGGTTTATCCGCAGCTTGAGGCCACGGCCAAGGCCATGACTGAAGGCGTAGCCGCCGAAGCCGCGAAGGCCGGCATTTCGCTCACCCTCAACCGCGTCGGCGCCATGTGGACCTGGTTCTTTACTCCCGGCCCAGTCACCGATTACACCCAGGCAGCCCAGAGCGACACCGCCGCCTTTGGCCGCTTCCATCATTCCATGTTGGATCAGGGCATCTGGCTGCCGCCCTCGCAGTTTGAGGCAGCGTTTCTGGGCACGGCCCACGGCAAGGAAGAAGTCGCCTCCACCATCGCCGCCGCGCGAAACGCCTTCGCCGCCGTCAAGGCCGGATAAGCCTCACCGCGCCAGCCAACTGGGTGTCCCCATCCATTTTGTGTTCTTTGCGAAATGGGTGGGAAAGCAGCGAACATCAACCCGGCGGTAGGCTCAGCTCCACGCGTCCAGCGTCACAAACTTGTGCGTGGCTTTGTACCGCGCCACCAGAACCTCGGCCGCCGCTACCGACGGCCCCCGGTTCGCCGCCAGATCCAGGTGATTCCCGTCGTGGAGCACAATGTTGGTGGCCCAACCCCGCCGCTCCAGTCGGTCGATCTTCTTCGCCAGCCGCTCCACAATCTTGTCCGTGGAAGGCTCCTTCCAGTCTGTCGTCATGGCGTTCCATAGCACCGGCGTCAGCCCCATCTCCCGGGCCACGCGCAGCACGTAGGGCCGGCGCGCGCCAAACGGCGGGCGAAAGTACCGGATCGGCCCGCCGGTGATCTCTTCCAGCGCTTGGCGGCTGCGGGCCAGTTCCTCGCGCACTTGGGCTGCCGCGGTGACGGCCAGGTTGGGATGGCTCCAGGAGTGAATCCCGATCAGGTGCCCAGCCGCCGCTACCTGCCGTACTAGTTCGGGCTGTTGCTCGGCCACCCGGCCCACCATGAAGAATGTCGCCTTTACCTCGTGCCGGGCCAGAACTTCCAGCAGCCGGGGCGTCCAAACAGGGTTCGGTCCGTCGTCGAAGGTCAACGCCAGTTCGCCTGCGCGCTTGGGAGCGATCAGCGCCCGGCCAAAAATTCGCGAGCCGGGCCACATTGCGGCATAAGCACACCCGCCCGCCGCCAGTCCCAGAACCGCCGCCGCGCCCAATCCGACCGAAACACCTGTTGCCAGAGGAGAAAGCATGCTTCCAGTGTGCGGCTGGAGACGCGCCCTCCGCAAGACGGGCACGGTTCCCGCCACCGCGGCCTGCCTTCCGGGATTGCGGCGGCCCTCCACAGCCAGTACAGACCCCATTCGGCGCAAATAAACGTCGAAAAACGCGCCAATACGCATCAAAATACCGCATTATGCGCGGAGTTTTCACACTTTTCCTCCGCTTACAGCCCTTGTTTTGGCCCCTATTTCTCGCCCTGAAGGCTGGCATTTCGGGCATTTTCGAAATCCGCACTTCTGTCGCCCTCCAGGTCTACGGTTCCGGCTCCGTGGATTGCCCCCGCTCCCGGGCGTATACTCACCTTTGTTCGGGTCGCATCCTGAGTCAGCGGAGCGGCACTGGAGACACGCTATGAGCCTTACCAATCCTTCCAGCGGCTGGAACGCCGCGCCCGGCACCACCCCTCTCACAAAAGTCACCATGCCCGCACTGGCTGAGATGAAGCGCCAGGGCAAGCCCATCTCCGCACTCACCGCCTACGACTACCCCACGTCGCGTCTGGCGGACGAGGCCGGCATCGATCTGATTCTTGTGGGCGACTCGCTGGCCATGGTCGTTCTGGGTCACGAAAACACCCTTGCCATCACCGTGGACGAGATGCTGCACCACACCCGCGCCGTGCGCCGCGCCGTCCGTCGCGCCGTGGTGGTGGCCGATATGCCCTTCGGCAGCTATCACGGCACCGTGGCCGAGGGAGTGGGCAACGCCATTCGTTTCATCAAGGAAGCCGGAGCCGAGGCAGTCAAAATTGAAGGCCCGCGTGTCGAGCTGACCCGCGCCCTGGTCGAGGCCGAAATTCCCGTCGTGGGCCATCTGGGCCTCACTCCGCAAAGCGTGAACCGCATGGGCGGCTTCCGCGTGCAGGGCCGCACCGCCGACGCCGTGCTGCAGCTCAAGGCCGACGCCCTGGCCCTGGCCGAAGCCGGAGCCGGACTGATCGTGCTGGAGGGCGTGCCCCGCGAGGCCGCCGCGGCCATCACCGCCGAGTTGCCCGTTCCCACCATCGGCATCGGCGCAGGGCCGGATTGCGACGGCCAGATCCTGGTTTTCCACGATTTGGTCAACCTGACTTTTGCAGCTCCGGCCAAGTTTGTCCGCCGCTACGCCGACGCCGGCGCCCTGATCCGCACCGCCATCGAGCACTATCGCGAGGACGTGGAGCACCACGCCTTTCCCTCCGACGAGGAAAGCTATCACCTCACCTCTGCCGTGCGGCAGTCGCTCGACGCCCCCGCGAAAACCAAGAAGTAAAGGAAAGCCTGATGCAAATCCTGCGCACCGTAGCCGAACTCCGCCAGTGGTCCCGTGAGGGCCGCAAAAGCGGACAAACCATTGGTCTTGTGCCCACCATGGGCGCGCTGCACGCCGGCCACGCGTCCTTGATTCGGGCGGCGGCAGCCTCCTGCGGCCAAGTCGCCGTCAGCGTCTTTGTGAACCCCACCCAGTTCGGGCCTCATGAGGATTACGCCGTCTATCCGCGTACCCTGGAGGCCGACTGCGCCCTGGCCGAGGCCCACGGCGCCAACGTGGTGTTCGCGCCTGCGGTGGAGGAGCTGTACCCCACCGGTGCAGCCACTTTTGTTGAGGTCGAAGGCCTGAGCAGCCGCCTCGATGGCGCATCCCGCGCAGGCCACTTCCGCGGCGTGGCCACCGTGGTCAGCAAGCTGCTGATCGCCGCCGAGCCCGACCGCGCCTTCTTCGGCCAAAAGGACGCCGCCCAGGTCGCCGTGCTGCGCCGCATGGTCGCCGACCTCCGCCTTCCCACGGAAATCGAAGTCTGCCCCATCGTCCGCGAGGCCGATGGTTTGGCCTTAAGCTCGCGAAATCTGTATCTTAGCGCCGACGAGCGCATGCGGGCCCTCACCCTCAGCCGGGTGATCCTCGAAACCAAGGCACTGGTAGCCGGAGGAGAACGCCGTTCCGGTACGCTCATCGCGGCGGCCCTTGAGACCTTCGCCATGGAACCGGAAATTTGTGTGGACTACGTTGAACTGGTGAACTGGGCGACGTTGGAGCCGGTGGAAACCGCCGTCCCTGGAAGCCTCTTTGCCGTGGCTGCATGGGTGGGAGCGACCCGCCTGATCGACAACACGATCCTGGGCTAAACAGGCTTCGGAAAAAGTCCGGCTGTTGCAGGCAATGCCGTTGATGGGGTGGTTCTTTTCGGAACTTGCAGGGCCACCCAGACGCGCCAACCGCAACAAACCCATTGCTCAAACCCGCCCTCCGGTTGCAAGCTGGTTGCCATGCCGGAGTTGCCCGATATCGCCGCCTACATCGCCGCTCTGGAGGCCCGCATCCTTGGGCAGCCGCTGGAGCGGGTGCGCCTGGCCAGCATCTTTCTGCTGCGTACCGTCGACCCACCCCTCTCCAGCGTCGAGGACCGCAAGGTCGTCGAATTGCGCCGCATCGGCAAGCGCATCGCCGTGGGCCTGGAAGGCGACATTTGGCTGGTGCTGCATCTGATGATTGCTGGTCGATTGCACTGGCGCCCGCAGCAGGCCAAGCTGGCCGGCAGGAACGCGTTGGCAGCCTTTGACTTCCCGACCGGTTCGCTGCTGCTGACCGAGGCCGGCAGCAAACGGCGCGCCTCGCTGCACGTGCTGCGCGGGGAGGAGGGTCTGGACTCTGTCGATCCGGGCGGTGTCGAGATTTTTTCAACGGATCTCAATGGCTTTCGAGCCGCACTCACCGCTGAGAATCGCACCCTGAAGCGGGCGCTGACCGATCCTCGCGTAGTCAGCGGAGTGGGCAATGCCTACTCCGACGAGATTCTGCACGCGGCCCAGCTTTCGCCGATCACGCAGACGCATAAACTCAAGCCGGCGGAGTGGGAGCGCCTGTTTGCCGCCACCCGCGCCACGCTCACGCTGTGGATGGACCGTTTGCGCCAAGAGGCAGAGGCTGCTTTTCCAGAGAAAGTCACGGCCTTTCGTCCAGAGATGGCGGTGCATGGCCGCTTCGGTCTGCCCTGCCCGCGCTGCGGAGAGAAAGTCCAGCGCATCCGCTACGCCGATAACGAAACCAACTATTGCGCCCGCTGCCAGACCGGCGGAAAGGTGCTGGCCGACCGTGGCCTTTCCCGCCTGCTCGGCGCAGATTGGCCGCGGACCCTCGACGAGTTGGAAGCGCTCAAACGCCGCTGACGGCCGTGGCAACCGCGCTAGGCAATTCCGCTTGACAGCGCCTTCCCCCCTGCCGCAAAGTCATCTGCGCAACTCCTTTCCAGCCGGACGGCGATTTCCTCAGCCCGTTGAATCTCAGGCACAGGTGAGCCGTACATTGACTGTTTCGGAGGTTTCGCAATGCATCCTCTTCATTTCAATTTTTGGGCCGTTTTGGTCGCTGCCCTCATCCAGTGGTTCCTGGGCGCGGTCTGGTACTCGCTGTTCTTTGCCAAGCCGTGGATGGCGCTGACCGGCCACACGCCCGGTGAACGGCCCAAGGGGGCAGTGCTCAGCATGATCGCTTCGTTTTTTGGCGGCCTGATTCTCTGCTTCATGCTGGCCCATTTGGTGGTCTGGATTGGCGCGTCGGACTGTGGATTCGGAGCGTTCATTGGCTTCGTCTGCTGGCTGGGCTTTGTTGCCGTTCCACTCTTCAGCGAGACGCTCTACGAGCGGCGCTCCTTCAAACTCTTCGCCATCAACTCCGGCTACTGGCTGACCGCGCTGCTCATCTCCGGCGGGGTGCTGGGGGCCTGGCGTTAGGATTCATCGCCCACTCTGCGGCTACAATTTGGGCATGAGCAAAACCATCATTGCAACCAACGGAGCGCCCGCCGCCATCGGCCCCTATTCCCAGGGCGTGCGCACGGGCAACCTGGTCTTCACCGCCGGGCAAATCCCGCTGGACCCGGCGACCCAGCAGGTCGTGGCCAGCGGCATCACCGACCAGACCACCCGCGTGCTGGAGAACCTGAAGGCTATCCTCGAAGCCTCTGGCACCAGCCTGGCCCAGGTCGTCAAGACGACTGTTTACCTGAAGGATATGAAGGACTTTGCGGACATGAACGCGGTCTACGGAGCGTACCTGGCTCCCGAGGGCATGGCCGCTCCGGCGCGCACCACGGTCGAGGTCTCCCGCCTGCCCAAGGATGTGCTGGTGGAGATTGAAGTCGTCGCCGAGGTCTGAGGCTGCTGCTTTTCCCGGCTGCGCGCATCCAATGGGCGAGAGATTCAGGAGAGATCCATGAGCGAAACGCCCGAGAAGATTGTGCGCACCGAGGCCGAGTGGCGCGCCCGGCTGAACGCAGAGCAGTACCAGATTCTGCGCGAGAAGGCCACCGAACGGGCCTTTACCGGCACCCTGACGGAGAACCACGAAACCGGCAACTACCACTGCGCCGGCTGCGGAGCGCTCTTGTTCCAGAGCGGGGCCAAGTTCGACTCCGGCTGCGGGTGGCCCAGTTTCACGCTGCCGGCAGGCTCCACAGCCGTCGAGGAGCACGAGGATGTGAGCTGGGGCATGCGACGCGTAGAGGTAACTTGCGCCCGCTGCGGCGGTCACCTGGGCCACGTTTTTCCCGACGGCCCTGAGCCCACCGGATTGCGCTATTGCATCAACTCCGGCTCGCTCACCTTCACCCGACAGAAACCGTAGCCCCACCTGCCGGGTTCGTCCGGACACAACAAAACCCCGTCCGGGCTGGACGGGGTTCGCGTCGATCTTGAATTGACCGCGGGCAAACAGAACGGGCTAGGCGACCGCCCGTTTTACGCCTTGACGGCCTTGGTGGCTGTTCCCTTGGCGACCTTGCCGCTCTTGATGCAGCTGGTGCAAACCCGAACGCGCTTGGTCACGCCGTTGACCAGCGCCTTCACTGCCTGCAGATTGACGTTCCAGCGGCGGCGGGTAATGTTGTGCGCGTGAGAGACGTTGTTGCCGAACTGCGGGCCTTTCCCGCAAATATCGCATACCTGTGACATGACTGGCTCCAGACTTTTTGTTTCGTGCCGCCGCGCTGTACCGCTTTGGAGCGCCAGCAAAAAACGCGCTCAGTCCGGTCCTGCCCGCAGGGGCGGCCAGCCGGGCTTGTGTAGACACACCGCCCCGCTAGCTTGCAGAATCTCCAGTATACCCGGAAAAGGCTTCCGAGCCAAGCCGCCCGGCTGCCGGCCCGGCAATGCCGCCGATACTTCCGCTCCGGACTACTCCGGAGGCCCCAGGCTCAGCACGAAATACGACGCGGGTTCGGTCTTGCTGGCGTTCGTGATGTAGTGGTCGTCGCCCGCCACGCACAGACCCATGTCGCCCGCCTTCAGCGTGCTCGACTTCCCGGCGGTCATCAACGTGGCCGTGCCTTCCCGCATGAACCACATCTCGGAGTGCTTGTGGTGGTCGATAGGCTCTGGCGGCGCGCCGGGCGCAAGAAACGTGACATGTGCCTCCACGCGGATGTTGTCCGGCAGCATCCCCAGCAGAAAGCGGTGCGTCGTGCGGACCGGCCGCTGCGCTCCGGTGGCCTCGCCCCACACGTACTGGCCCGAGGTCAGTTTGGGCAGTTGTGCGGGTGCGGCCGCGGTTTGCGGTCCCGCTTGCGCCTCGGCCAAGGGCGCAAGCGCCGGTGCAGCCAGAAGCATGGGAATCAATGCAGAGAAATCACGCCGGTTCATAAAGCCCCCATCCGTATGAGGGACATCCTACCCAGGGCAGCGCACAACCGGCAAACGCGCCGCCCCAGACGGTTCGGCCAACCCGCGCCTGACAGGCGGAGGAAAGGGATCTATGTGCCGGGATACCAGTTCAAGAGGCGCACTTCAATTCCAGTGCCCTGCAGGTCGTTGAAAAACGTCTGGATGTCCTGGCCGCGATAGTGGTACGGAATGGCGACTTTTGGATGGAATTCCTTCACAGCGTCGGCCGCCTCGTCAGGCGTCATGGTGTAGGGCAGATTCATGGGAATAAAGGCGACGTCGATGTTCTTCAGCGCGCGCATCTCGGGCGTGCCCTCGGTGTCTCCGGCAAAGTAAAAGCTTTTGCCGCCATAGGTGAGCACGTAGCCATTGCCGCGGCCCTTGGAGTGGTAAGGCTGGCCGTTGGGCATCAAATGGCGAATGTTGTACATGGGAACGGCCGTGATCTTCCAGCCGCGCCACGTCATGCTCTCCCCGTTGGCCAAAACCCGAGCGTTCGTCACGGTCTGCTGAACGGCCGCCGGCGCAACCAGCACGGTATCCGGGTTGCTGAGCGCGGCAAGATCCGCTGTGTCCATATGGTCGGAGTGAATGTCGGTGATGAGGATCAGGTTGCCGGGCTTGAGGCCGGCGATGTTGGCTGGCTTGGCGGGATCGATGTAGATCACGGCTCCGCCAGCTTCGATCATGGCCGTGGCGTGGAAGAGCGGCGTGATCCGGACCGGACCCGCCTTGGTGTCAAAGGTCTGCACCTGGTCCGGCAGCGCCAGCGCGGGTAAAGCCGACAGCATGCCCAGAGCAAGCGCACCGTGCACGAGGGATTGAAATGTCATTCTGGCCTCCTTGTGAGTCTGTACGCTGTCCATTCTAAGATGGCTTGCGCACAGCCGCTCTTAAAACATGGGGGGGAACCCATGGCGCTCCACGGTGCTTGAATGCGGCAGCAGATTCAGAGGCGTCCGCGCTGCCGGGCCCGTACGCATGCCGGGCAGCCGTGATTCCGTATCGTCCCGCCCAGGCGGCATTTCTTGCGCAGGCAGAGCATGAGGCTTGGGGAGGCCTTGCGAACTACACACAAACACCAGGCAACTCGCAGTCCATCCCCGCGCTTGCAATGTCTCTTTCCAGTTGGTTCATTGTGGAGAAGACAAGGCTCCGCATTCCCAGCCTTCTGGCGGCTTGTACGTTCACGAGCCTGTCGTCGAGGAATAGGATTTCTTCCGGGAACAGGCCGAGCCGTGCGACTGTATGCATGTAGATGCGCGGATCGGGCTTGGCTATGCGGAGTTGGTTGCTCCAGACCTGCACATCGAACCGTGTGAGCCACTTGCAACTGCGCTCAATCTCCATCTGCACAAGATCGCCCATGTTCGACAGAATCGCGGTCTTCAGTCCCGCGGCTTTCAGACGCTCGTGCCACCGCAGGATCGCCGCATTTTCAGTCAGCCACATGCGGCCATCCAAATAGATCATCTCTTTGATCAATTCGGGACCAGGATTCAAACCGGCTTCCGCAAGAATCTTCTTCCAGTAGGACAAGCCCGTCAGATTGCCCTCATCGTAGGCAGGACGATCTTCCCAATACAGTTGATCGAAGCGCTCCCTGCTTAACCCGGTGATACGAAGAGCGGCGACAATGGCCTTCGGGCTCTGCGGTCCCGTCAACACCAATCCATAGTCAAAAATTACGGCCTTCAGCGACAAAGTCTCTCCTTCGCCGGCGATTGAGCGGCGATTGGTTGAACCCAACTGCGGTGAGCCGTGTTATTGGCTCACCGCGTATGCAGGGGAGTGTCAGGGGCGAAGATAGGCAAGATTGTCAAAATGCAATCCCTGTCCGCCCGCGAAGGAAAACGATACGCTGGTGCTCGGATCGGTCCATCCACTTCGGATCCGCAACATCTGTTTGGATTTGATCGTAAAGATTTCTTCGCGGTTTTCCGGTGAGCGAATGGTGATGGTTGCATCGTGGGTTGCATCGTTGTAGGCGTCGATCCCGACAAAGATGTAAGGAACGGGGAAGCTGAACTCCGCCTGCTTGGCTTCAGCATCCGCCACCGCAAGCGTGAAGGTGCTGAACTTGCCCGAAGGAGTGGCGATTTTCCACCCCACGGTTCCCCAGTCCGCGACACCGGTGGGATATTGACCCACCAACTGTGTCCCGGCGGCGAGATGCGGTTGGTCAAACGTCACATACGACGGAGACTTCTGGCCGTCTTTGCCCTGAATGTCGATGTCCCTGGAGCTTGTGTGGCGAATGGTGAGCGCATGTGTCTTGTCGTCGAAGAGATAGCCCTCGCCCGCTAGATCCTTGCGGCGCGCAAGCGGTTTTCCTCCGGCGGTGATTGACTCCGGCACAAAGTCAAGGCGGAGCACATCCGTTGACTCGGTGTCGAATGTCGAATAGGTGACCGAGCCCGCGCCGTACGCAATCTTCGTCACCACAGACAGACTTCCGAGCAGATGCGATTCATCTTGCGGAGCCCATTCAGGCACAGCCCAGAAGGCATCCATCATGCGCCGCGGGCCGTCTGCGAACTCGTCGGTGAACCACCACTGATTGCTGAAGGGGGCGTGGCCGTCGCCAGGAAGTCCCTGGTAGTAAGTCACCCAGTTATATGTCCGGTAAGCCGCGTCCTTGTACGATACGTCGCCGGTTTTGGCGAAATAGAACGCCTCTGTCGCCGCCAGGCGCGCGCTGTGACTATCGCAGCACTGGCTCGGCAGATTGCAGCAGAAGTTCTTGCCGTCGCCCTGTTCGGTGGTGATCAGCGCGCCGTGGACATTGTATTTGGGCCACCGCGGCGTGGTCTTTACCCAGTCAATCAACTGGCTGGAGTGCAGCTTCCAGGCCGGGTCGAGTTCGGGATGCAAGAGAATGTAGCGGGCCAGTTCCAGGGGAATGACCTGGTTCATTTGCTCCATAGTCGCGTGCACATCTTCAAAGTAGCCGACCCACACGTTGTTCTGCATCGGATACTTCATCAACCAGGACCATGCGCCAGCGCGAATCGACTTATAGGCGACTGTGTCTCCCTGGCCGATGCGAATCAACTCATCGAACAGCATGATCGGCTCAACCACATTGGCCGAGTAGGCAAACATGCCCTTGCCGCCTTCGATGCGGCCGTCGCGCGCAAAGCAGCGATAGGGCCAAGGCGATTTCTGTTCATTGCCTTCGGTATAATTTTTTACCAGCGCTTCGGCGCAGCGAATGGCAGCGCGCAGATACTTCGTATTGCCAGTCATTTCGTACAAACGAAGATAGGCGTACCCATCTTCTCCGACGACGTGCGGCTCGACGTAATCTTCGCCGTGCTCGCTCCATCCGGTGTAGCGGCGTGCGCCTGGATTTGCCGATGGATAGGGCACCTGCGCCCATGCATATCCTTCCGGCGTGAGTCCGTTTTCCAGTTCGTAATCCACGAAGTTCTGCAGAAGCTCCAATGTGCGCGGATCGCCGGTGTAGGGATAAAGGCGCTCGACGAAGCCGGTCATCATGGCGCGCAGATAGCCGGTGGAGTTGGCCCAGTGCTTGTCCGGAATCATCTCATACGTTGTTCTGTCGAAGTCGAAGCAACAGTAAAAGTAGGGCAGGCGCTGGCGATCGAACTGATCGGAGACAATGGTCCACTGCGACAGGAAGTACGACGAGTAAGAGTAGCCCGTGTTGTCTGCCATGGGCCAGGGAAGCAGTTTGTTGCCCTGGTCCAATTGCACGGGACGGCCGGCGATGGAAGAAACATCGGCCTGGGAAACGGCGCTGAAGCTTTGCTGCCCAAAGCAACAGGCGGCGGCCAACACCAAAACGATCAGAAAGCACGAAGATCTAATAGCTCTTGTCATAGCGTCCTACCAGGAGGGTTGCGATCAAGACGATGGCCGCGCCGGCAATGGCCGCGACACTGAGTCTCTCGCCGAGCATGGTGACAGCGAGAAAGATGCCAAACACGGGAACCAGATAAAGCGAGGTCGAGGCAACAGTGACATCGAGGTGCTGAAGCGCGGTGAAGAACAGCAGCATGGATGCGCCGTACATGAACAAGGCAAGAAACATGAAGGCGAGAATGCCGCGCAGATCCAGCGCCAGCAACGCATGCAGGTTGAGCGGCTCTACCCAAATGAACAGCGGGATGCTGGCCAGCGATGCGGTGATGTAGCTGTAGATGAGGATCTCTACCTCATTGAAGCGGCTCATCAGTCCCTTGCAATAGACGTTATAGAAAGAAGAACCGAAGCAGCCAGCGAGAATCATCAGGTTGCCGGCAAGGAACTTCATGGAGCCGAAGGATGCCTGGCGCAAATCGCCGACGGAGAGAAACGCCACGCCCATCAACCCGATGGCCAGCGACACAGTGCGCAGCGGCGTGAGGCGCTCCTTGAGCATCAACGATGCCAGCACCGCACTGATAACGGGAATGAGGAGGTTGAGGATGGTGCCGTTTGAAGCGAGAGATTTGCTGATTCCCCAGGTCATGCCCAACTGCGCCAGCACCTGGCCGCCAACACCTGCGATAAGGAAGCGACCCCAATCCTTGGGCGAAGGCGACGATTTGGCAGGATTCTTGTGGTGCTTCCACACCAGCACCATCACAAACAATAAAGTTGCGATGTAGAACGGCAGAAAGGTGATGGCGATGGGCCCCATGTGGGGATCGAGCGTTTTGACAGCGATGCCCTGGCCCGACCACATCAGCGAGGCAAGCACCAGAAGGAGAAAGTACCAGGCGGTCTTCACCGGCCGAGGTTGAACACTGCACTTGTCGCTCATGCACTCTCCGGCAGAACGCGAATTCCAAAGGCGTCGGCACCGATGGAACTGCCCTGAAAGACGTAAGGCTCGAAGGATCGAAGCTGCGCGAATTCTGCAACGACCTTTCTGAATGCGTCCGCGCCGTGCGTGGAACCGAGAACAGCCACTGTTCCGCCTGCGCCGCCGCCTGTTACCTTGGCGCCGAACAGAAGATCTTCACCACCATGCTTGCGCACCAGGTCAACCAATTGATCCGTCGCTTCACAACCGAGGCCGGTTTCGGTATAGGACCAGTGCGACTGGTACATCAACTCGCCCATCTCGCGGAACACCGCCACCGAGGGCTGTTGATGCGCTCCGCGTGCGAGATCGATGAACAATTGAATGCGTTGATTCTCTTCGACCGCATAGCGCACGCAGGCCCGCACACGATAGGTAACGCCGGGACGAATGACCGTGAACGGGTCTGGATGCATCGCGCCCTGAGCGAGAATCTCGTCGCCGGTCAACAACTCAGGCAGACGCAGTTCATATTTCGAGCAGAACAGCGAGGGAGTGAGGTTGGAGAGATAGCCGCGCCATTTGGGGTCGGTGTAGCGCGGAATATCCGACCGCGCATCCAACGCGATGGGAGAGCCTTCCCACTCGCAGATCATTCTGTAGCCGACGAAGGCTGCCGCGCGCGTGGCCTCGTACTCAATGCCGGTGACCGCGTGGCGCACGCCGGAGTCTACGGCCCAGCACTCCAGGCCTACCGGCAGTTTGACCAGTTTGCGCGGCAGGCATGACTGACAAAGAAGGGGCAGCACATGTCCTTCATCTCCCAACACACTGGCTGCCTGGTCCATGATTCCGCAGGCGGAACCGGCAATGACGTTCTCCACCCACTGGCAGGCCTCGGCGAGTTCGACACCCGCAAGTTCGATTCCGTAGCAGGCCGCGGCAGCCTTCATGACCGCGACTTCAACAGCCGCGGAAGAACTGACGCCCTTGTTCAGCGGCACATCGGACTGGATATAGATGCTGGCGCCGCGCGTGATCTTTTCGGGATAGCGCGACCGCAAAAGATAGAAAGCGCCCAGCACGTAGGATGTCCAGATCACTTGCGGATCGACGCTGACGAGTTGGCGAACAGCCTCTTCACCCGTGAGCGCGCCCAACGAAAACGCGACGCGCTCTCTCCATCCTTCTTCCTTCATCTGCGGATTCCAGAAGACGACGTCTTCGTCGCTGCGCTGCTGCGCGGCAGCCCATGTGGCCTCGCGGATGGTGCTCTGAAATACCACGCCACCGGTGTAGTCGACGTTGCCGCCCATCAGGTCGAGCCTGCCAGGTGCGCGGCTGATGTAGACGGGCCCATCCGCGGCGAAGAACAGGCCCGCGCCGCGGATGGCCGAAACGGTTGATGCAAAATCTTTCATGCCAACTCCCGAATGCTGTCGATCACATACTGCACGGAGTCATTGGTCATGCGGGGATGAATGGGGATGCTGACGTATTGCTGGAACAGCTTCTCCGCCACCGGGCATTCACCCTCGCTGTGACCCAGTTTGCGATAGGCCGTAGTCAGGTGGATGGGCATGTAGTGGGACCACGCCTTGATCTTCTTTTGGGTATACAAGTCCCACATGAAGTCCTCTTTCGAGCGCCCGAATCCCTCCTGAATCAGCACACAATATATATGGAAAACGCTGTCATTCCCAGGGGCGATGCAGGGCAGGCCGAGGCCCTTGATTCCCTTGAGGCCTTCGGAGTACATGGCGGCAATCTCGACCCTGCGCGCATTGAAGGCCGCAAGCTTCTGCAACTGCTCCAGTCCCACGGCGGCCTGTGCATCGGTCATGCGATAGTTGAATCCGATATTGTCGAAGTCGAGATACCAGTATTGCTTGCCCATGGGCCGAACCGCTTCATCGATCCCGATGTACTTTCCCTTGGGGTCGTAGGACATGCAGCAGAGCGAGCGATAGGAGAGCATCTTCTCAAAGAGCTTTTTATCGCTGGTGGTCACCATGCCGCCTTCACCAAGCGTGACCATGTTCTTCTGCTGATGGAAGCTGAAGACCGCAATGTCGGCGAGCGATCCGGCCCGGCGGCCCTTGTACTGCGCTCCGGCTGCGTGCGCGGCGTCCTCTACGACACAAATGCCGCGCGGCTTAGCCAACGCATTCAGCGCATCCATATCGGCGCATTGGCCGAACAGATGCACCGGAAGAATCGCCTTGGTGCGGGGCGTTATCTTCTGCGCTACGCTCTTCGGATCGAGGTTGAGGGTGTGCGGATCGACATCGGCAAAGACTACGCGCGCGCCCAGCACAGCGGCGGCGTTGGAGGTTGCAATCCAACTGATCGGGGTGGTGATCACTTCGTCGCCGGGGCCGACGCCGGCGGCAATCATCGACAGGTGCAGGCCGGTGGTGCCCGACGTGACGGCAAGTCCGTAGCTGGCACCGCAGTATTGCGCAAACTCTTCTTCAAAACGCTTTACCTTGGGACCGCAGGAGGGTGCGCCAGCGCCCAGCACCTCAAGGAGGGCACGCTGCTCCTCCTCTCCATATTTGGAACCATGACCAAACTCTAACTCTTGCACTGCCTTAGGAAGCTTCATGCGAAACACCTTTCGATTACACGTTCACTGGTTTCAAAATCGATGTTGAAGTCGTTGCGGATCTTGCTGGTCAGCAGGAAATGATCGGCGCCGCGGGGCGCGCGTCCTGGAATCGCATTGTCCTGCGCGCGCACCAGGTCAGGCGAAACGCCAAGGCGGCTGGCAAGTCGCAAGCCGAGCTCGTAGCGAGAGATGCTGTCACTTGCGCCCACATGATAGAGTCCTCGCAACGCGGGGTTTGGATCGCCGATCATCCGCAGCATGACGCTGGCCAGTGTGGCCGCGTCGATGGGGTTGCGCAACTCATAAGTGGGGAATGTGACCGGATTGCCAGATTTCCATCGCGCAACGATATTGTCGAGCATGGCATTGGTACCGCTCTTTCCCGCGAACCCAAGAACCAGCGCAAGGCGTAGAGTAATCGCCGAAGGGACCAGCTTGCCGACCGCCTCTTCCGCCCACGCCTTTGTCTTGCCATAGACGCTGAGCGGGGTTGGCTTGTCCTCTTCGCAATAGCCATGTTGGAGACCGTCAAAGACAGCCGCCGTGGAAGTGAACAGCAGTTTTGCGTTGTGGCGCGCACAGGCGTTGGCCACGTTTTCCGCGCCTTGCGCATTGACGGCGAAGGCCAGTTCAGGCGCGCTCTCACATTTGTCGATATCCGAGATGGCCGCCAGCAGAACGACCTGATCGGGACGGGTGCGGCGAAAGGCGTCTTCAACGCTCGCCGCGTTGGCAATGTCCAGTTCCTCGATGCCGTCCTCTTTCGAGGCGGATCGATCTGCGAGCAGAACATCGTAGTTCCCAGTTGATTTTGCGGCCTGCAGTACGTGAGCGCCCAGAAATCCGCCCGCGCCAATCACTAACAGTCTTTGTTGATCCTTCACAATCAATTACTCCGTCCGAATACAGCCTGTTTGCCCGCCTCGCAGGGGCACAGGTGCGCCCCTGCTGGACTGAAGGAAGGGAATACAAGAGAAAGAAGAGGCAGCTGGAGTCCGAGTGATCCAACTGCCTCCCGCGCTTTAAAAGGAGTATCGGAGCGCGAACTGCATGCGGCGGTTGTCGGTGGAGGTCGAGGAAATTTGTCCCTCGGCGGAGTCACCGACAGTCGCGTTGGGCGAGCTGAAGTTAGGGTGATTGAACGTATTGAACAAATCGGCGCGCAGCTCCAACTGTTGGTGGTCCTGCAGCCGGAAGGTCTTCGAGAAGGAAGAGTCCAACTGCTGCTGCCCGTCGCTGTAGAGTGGGTTGATCCCCGAGGTTCCGTACGTCATCGGCGTGGTGTGGACGATGAATGCGCTGGTATCGAACCACTGCTGTACCGAGCGGTGGCTCAGATTGCCGCTGCCGATGCGGTCGGGCCGGTTGGTCTGTCCATTGTTGAGCGAAGAAGTATCGTTGTCGGTCACGTCGAAGCGGACGCCGCTGCGGACGTGCAACAGTGCCGAGTATTCCCATCCACCCAACGCTGCATCCGTAATCCGATTGGCGCTGCCAAGGTACTTGCGGCCGTGGCCCACGGGAAGCTCAACGCGGAATTGCGCGTTGAAGATGTGCGCAATGTCTTCCGACGTCGGGCCATAGTACTGCTTGATGTTCGACTGATCGAGGTTGTTGCCGCTGGCAAAGCTGCGGCCATGCGCATAACTCGCATTGGCAAAGGCGCTCTTGCCGAGGTTGGCGGCAAAGCGCACCGTGATTGCGTCATACCAGGAACCCGCCGCGGATTCAGAGATGGGTACATCGCCGAGTTGCGGGTACTTTGAGTAGAGCGGACGCTGGGTACTGTAGTCGATGCCCTGTGCCACCGGGGGTGCCTGGTTGATGTTGGCCGAGTGGTTGTTGTGGCGGCCACGCACGTTAAGGTAGCCGATGTCCATAATCATTCCGGGACGCAGTTCGCGCTCCACGTTCAGTGTGGTCTGATCCACACGCTGGTTCTTCCAGTTGGAATTGACGCCTCGAATCAATGCGTTGTCGGGAATCAACAGATTGCCGGATTTGTCATATTCCGCGCTGGCCAGTGGAATCCCGTCGGTGGAAAGCTTCAGCGTGGGCGTAAGGCTGTTGGGCGTGAGTTCGGTAGTCTTTGCGTAATTCGGATAAGTGAGGCCGAGAATGGTGAGCGGCCCGGACCAATACGCCATCCAGTAGGAGGTTCCATATCCGGCGCGAATGCTCGTCTTGCCGTGATCGGGGCTCCAGGCAAAGCCAACGCGCGGACCCCAGTCATACGGGTCCAAATTCAGCGACGGGCTGCGATCCTTGGAGCTGGCAACCACCAACTCGTTGGTGCGCGTGTCCCAGTTGGATTGGTGGTCTTTGCGCTCCACCGGCCGAGTGGTCAGCTCATAACGAAGTCCGAGGTTAAGCGTGAACGAGGGCAGAACTTTGAAGTCGTCCTGCACATACCAGGCATTCTGCCAGAAACTCTGATAGGGAGTTCCCTTGATGAAGCGGGCGCGCGAGCTGGAGCTCATTGTTCCCAGCAGGAAGCTCGGGTAGGCGATGGGCTGCACGGGCAGAGCGTTCGACGCATTGCCGCCGCCGCTATAGCCCACGCCGTTGTAGGATGTCATTTCCTCACTGAAGCTGAGCGCTCCGCGCGGATTGTCGCCGCCAATGGTGTCAGCCGACATGTCTACGAGGTAGTTCAAGTTGGCTCCGAACTTGACCTGATGCCGCCCTTTGATCCAGGTAAAGTTGTCGGTGACGCCCACGGTGTTGCTGACGATGAAACCAACCCAGTCAGGAACCGCAACGCTGGGCACGCCCTGCATATTGAATTCCGCTAGCCCGCGGGTATCCGCGCCGCCCAGGTTTCCATTGGGAATGCCGAACTGGTTGTTCCATTCCTTGCCCAGGCTCTTGTTGGAGGTGTGCACGTTGGAGCGGTTGTAGGCCAGGCGCAGCTCGTTAATCATGGACGAGTTGATGCTGTACAGATCGGAGGCCTGCATGTTCTGGTTGAACGCGTTCGAATCCACGCCCCAGTTCTGGAAGAAATCATTCACATTGGTTGAATTGTCGGTGGTTGCGTCCAGCGCGGAGTAGCGGATGAACATTCTGTCGTTCGGTGTGCGGTTGAAGTCGAGACGACCGTCGCCCTGGTGCGCGGCTTGCCTGTTGATGCTCAGGAAGGCCAGGTTCTGGCTGATGCCCGGCAGGTTGGCCACGCCGAACACCTTGGCCGCATTGATGGCCTTCGATGCGGAGTCCCAGCGGGAAGAGGGGATGACGTTGTTGGCGAACGGAGTGGCGCTGACGACATTGCCGTTTGCGTCGAAGACGCGCGTCGCGGGATCGTAGAGCTGGCCGTAGGTGTTGCCCGCGTCGTCAGAAGACCCGGCAACGTAGAGTTCCGAAAAGTCTCCGGTCAACATCTTCGCAGTGGGCGCGGTGGCGAACGAGGGAGAGCTGGTGTAAACGCGCGTGCCCTGATAATCGCCGAAGAAGAAGAGCTTCTGCTTGAAGATGGGGCCGCCGACTGCGCCGCCGAATTGATTGCGGCGGTAGGGCGTCTTGGCCTGGGCGCCGGCAAAATAGTTCAGTGCGTCCGGCGCCTCGTTGCGCAGAAACTCAAACAGCGCCCCGTGGAATTGATCTCCGCCGGATTTGGTGGTGATGTTGACGACGGCACTGCCGGAGAAGCCGAACTCCGCATTGTATTTGCCGGTGTAAACCTGCAGTTCCTGAACCGCCTCAATGGGCGGAGTGAGGCTGATGTAGGCGTTCTGCGGCTCGCGGTTGGGCACGCCCTCGATGTAAACCGAAGTAGCGTTGCTGTCCACGCCGCCGATGGAGGCCAACTGGGGCCGCGACTGACCAACGGCCGATCCGTTCTCGCCCCCATTGGAGCCGTAGTTGCCGCTGCCCGCATCGTTGTTCGCGCCGGGGATCAGGTTCATCTGGTAGAGCGGATTGCGATCAATGTTGGGCAGCGCCTGAACCTCCTGCAGCGAGAAGGTTTGTGACAGTTCGGAACTCTCCGTGGCCACGTTGATGGGATTGGATTCGACCGTGACCGTCTGGACGCTTTCGCCGACATGGAGGGAGAAGTCGATGCGCATCGTTACGCCGGCGTTGACGATCACATTGGACCGTACCGCCTTTTTGAAGCCCGTCCGCTCCACGGAAACGTGGTAAGTGCCGGGGACAAGAAAATTCAGCAGGTATTCGCCTGTCTCCGAAGTGTTGCCCGCGGTTGCAACCCCGGTGCTGTCGTTTACGGCCGAGACGGGAACCCCGGTTAGCATGGCGCTGCTTTCGTCGCTCACGAAGCCTGAGATCTTGCCGGTATTAACCTGGCCAAACCCGCTCCCGAGACACAGGAAAAGTACAATCGCGCAGAATAAGACTTTGCGTTGCATCGTCACAACTCTCCTCAATGCTTTCTGCGGATAACCTTCTCGGGAGGCTATTCCGTGATGATGACTTTGGTGAGCTTGCGCAGTCTTTCAACATCCGCCGGCTTTGCTCCCTTGTCGGTGATCACTAGATCGCAGTGTTCGATGGGACAATACCGATACACTGCCTCTGTGCCAATCTTGCTGCTATCGATGACAAGAACTCTTTGTTTGCCCGCGCGCAGAATCGACCGGGGCATTTCCTGGTCGAAGTTCATCGCGCCTTTGGAGAACGACAAAGCTGCGGCGCCGAAGAAGACGCGGTCGGCATAGATGTTTTCAAACGCTTCTTCAACCGCAGTGCCGCACAGATCGTGGCTGACCCGCCGATACACACCACCCGTAAGGCGCACCTGGATTCCCGGACTGCCGGCCAGTTCCTCAAGGACGGCCAGGGAGGCTGTCACCACAACCAGATTGGAGCGCGCGGCAAGATGCCGGGCCACGTACTGCGTGGTCGTGCCGGAATCGAGCACCACGGTTTCCCCATCCTGGACCAGAGCCGCGGCGGCTCGCCCCAACGCATCCTTGGCGGCCGACATCTTCCCCGAACGCTCAAGAAACGGTCTCTCCATTGAGCCGGCCAGGTTGGCCATGGCGCCGCCGGGCGTACGAATGATGAGGTTCAGGTCGCTGAGCTTGTAGAGCACGCGTCGCACCGTCATCTCCGACACCGCAAACTCCGCGGCAATTTCTCCAATGGTGACCGTGCCTCTTTCCTTGATGTAAAGCAGGATTTTGGCCTGCCGCTCCTCGCTGCTGAGGAGCTTCGATGGCGTGTGTGTTTTTATCATCTGCATTGTGATTTTTAATCACATCATGCACATGAAAAATTGTCAACTCTTTTTTCATGGCCCATTTCAGGACGGGACCGGGGCGCATGGCCAAGGCTCCAAGCGGTCTGAAAACAGCGGCTTGGCTGTCGCCAGGCGAATCAGGTCCGTGAGGCGAAAGTGCCTGCCAGGCGCTCGTTTGTTGACGTACTGGCGAGCTTTGCTGTGGTTGGAAACCTGGATAAATCTGTCACTTGACCGGCGCGCAGAGACACAACTGGCTGCTTCAGGGCCAGAAGATGTGAGGCAATGTGCTTGTGAAATAATCACAAACGGGTTGCACGAGTGCCATCCTTATCTTTTGGCTTCCTACGCCGGCGGGCGTTCCACACAGATCATGCCTCGGAGAAATCTTGTGTTGCGAATGAATTCAATACGCTGCAATGCTGCCGGCCTCGTCACCAAACGCGCCGCCGGTCCCTGGACGAACTCACGCGTCCATTCCCTTCTCACCATCGCCACCATCTGCCTGGCAATGGCCGGCCTCGAATCGCACGCATCGGCACAGGCAGCCCCATCTACTTCTCCGCACCCTGCGAACCAGGTCGCGCATACCTCCAACGCCCAGCTCGCCGATCCAAACATCGAAGTCCGCGTGGATCGCCTGCTCCGCCAGATGACGCTCGAAGAAAAGATCGGGCAACTGGTTCAATACAACGATACCGGCGACGCCGCTCCCGCACCGTCAGCGGACAAAGCTGGCGCGATGGCTGCCGTAAACCCCGAGGCCATCCACCATGTGAATGCCACGCAACTGGCGGCCGCGGGCCGGCTGGGTTCCATGCTGAACACCATCGGCGCCGAGCGCACCAATACCTATCAGCATCTAGCGGTGGAACAGGGCCGTTTGCACATTCCGCTGCTGTTTGGAGCGGACGTTATTCACGGTTTTCGCACCATCTATCCGGTGCCCCTGGGCCTGGCTGCCAGCTTCGATCCAGAGCTAGTGGCGGACGTCTCGCGCATGGCTGCCGAAGAGGCCACCACTGCGGGCGTTCGCTGGTTCTACTCTCCGATGGTCGATATTAGCCGCGATCCGCGCTGGGGACGATCCACGGAAAGCGCGGGGGAAGACCCCTGGCTGGGCGCGGCCATGGCGCGGGCCTACATCCGCGGCTACCAGGGCGATGACCTCTCCAAGCCGGGCAGCGTCGCCGCATCAGTCAAGCATTTCGCCGCCTATGGCGCAGCCGAGGCAGGCCGCGAGTACAACACCACGGACATGTCCGAGATCACGCTGCGCCAGATCTACCTGCCTCCGTACCAGGCCGCTGTGGAGGCTGGCGCCGCCACCATCATGAGCGCCTTCAACTCCCTGAATGGCGTGCCGGCCAGCGCCAACCCCTTTCTACTAAAGCAGATCCTGCGCGGGGAGTGGGGCTTCAACGGGTTCGTCGTCAGCGACTACACCTCGGTGATGGAGCTGATCCACCATGGCATCGCGCTCGACGCTGCCACAGCTACCCGGAAGGCCCTCACCGCCGGCGTCGATGTGGACATGATGTCGCATTTCTATGACGCCGAGTTGCCGGAACTCATCCGCTCCGGTCAGGTTTCCATGGCTGTCGTCGATGAGGCAGTGCGGCGCGTACTCCGGGTCAAGTTCGCAACCGGGCTGTTTGAACATCCCTACGCCGAAGGCGTCGAGATCACGTCTGCGGTTGCGGGGCACCGGCCGCTAGTCCGCAAGGCAGCGGAAGAGTCCTTCGTCCTGCTTCAGAATGACAAACTCGCAGGCGGCGCACGGTTGCTTCCACTTTCACCAGCAGGAAAACGGGTCGCTCTCATCGGACCGCTGGCCGACGACGCTGAAGAGATGGTGGGAGCCTGGGGTGGCGCGGGTACAAACCACGACATCGTCACCCTGCGGCAGGCGCTGACCGAGCGTGCCCGGCAAGCGGGAGGCGCTCTGCTCTACGCCAGGGGAACCGGAATCGACGATCCCTCGCTAGACGGTTTCCCTGAGGCCGTCCAAGCGGCTGCTGCGGCCGATGTGGTCGTTCTCGCGCTGGGGGAATCCAGCAGCATGAGCGGTGAGGGAGGCTCGCGCGCAAAGCTCGATTTGCCCGGCAACCAGCAGCAGCTTCTGGAATCCATCGCCGCAACCGGCAAGCCGGTTGTACTGCTCATCTTCTCCGGCCGTCCCCTGGTCCTTGAATGGGCCAGCAAACATGTCCCCGCCATCATGGCGGTCTGGTTCCCCGGAACCGAGGCTGGCAACGCCATTGCCAACGTCCTCTACGGAGACGTGTCGCCCAGCGGCAAACTGCCCATGAGCTTTCCTCGCACCGTCGGGCAGGAGCCGCTCTACTACAACCAGTTCCCGACGGGACGCCCGCCCACGGGGATCGACATCTCCAGGCCGCCCAGCGGCGAGGAACGCTTCTTTTCCCGCTATATAGATGTTCCCAACAGCGCGCTGTTTCCCTTTGGCTACGGGCTCTCCTACTCCAGCTTTGCCTACCGGGACGTCAAAGTGTCCAAGACCAGCATTCCGCTGGCACAGGCCCTCGCCAACCGAAGCACGCCACTGCTCGAAGCGACGGCGACGGTGACCAACACCGGGGACCGTACAGCCACCGAGGTGGTCCAGTGCTACGTACGCAACCTGGGAGCGAGCATTGAACAGCCGGTACGCAGCCTCAAGGGATTTGAGCGCGTCACTCTGGCTCCGGGAGAGTCCAAACAGGTCAGCGTTGCGCTGGGCTTCAACGAACTCTCCTTCTTCAATGTGGAGAGCTCTCCAGCGATGGAAGCAACCCAGTACACGGTGTGGATCGGCGGCAGTTCACTGGCCAATCAGGAAGCCACATTCGATGTGGTCTCTCACCCAGGGACGACAGACGCGCACTGATCGGGAATGAGCATGGACGATGATGAGGGGAGGAGAGGCGACTCTCCTCCCCTCCCTGTTTCCGGTCCGGCTGGCCGTCGTGGGATTCGCTCGGCTGTATTTGTAATTCCTTAAGGGCAAGCAGCCACGCGCCGGGAACATGTTGGTCACGGACCATCTGCGGCCCGTGACTGTTGCGGCGGGAGTGCTGAAAAATTGAGACAGGGGCCGGTTCGGGTCTCATTATCCGCGGCATTCGTTCGCGTCGCTCTTGGTACAGGCTGGGAAGGACCCGAAGACGGTTCAGACGCTGCTCAGGCACGCCGATGTCGCGACGGAGCTGGGAATTTATGCCCATAGCCGACGTGAGGACCGCATGGCATCTCAAGGAGATATGCTGACGGCGTTTTTCGCGCCGACGACGATGGTTCAACAACGATTACGGGTGAATTGCGGGTGAGTACTTTTAGGAGGCTCTGCACAGCCTACGATTTTGCGGTGTGATTTCGATGCAATGAGGTTCTGAAGCCGTTACCGCCAAAATTGCGGGACAGGCCGCTTTGAAGCGGGGTCTTTACGGAGTTGATTTTGTCTCTGGAGGCCGATTTCCGGCCTCCAGAGACACTACGCGCCCAGCGGGACCAGTCGTTTGTGGTGTTGGTAGAGGTTGACCAAGGCGAAGGCGGCCAGCAGCCACTCATGTTTCTCCTTCACGCCGCCATGCAGCAAATCGGGAAGCATGTGCACACCTGATACTGAAGCTGCCGAGGTGCACACCGAGTGCACCTCGGCCTTCTTTGCTATCCGCGGTGGGACTAAAATGCGGCGTGGGGGCCTTTGAAGCGATATTTATTGATTTCCAATCGCTTGATTTTTGCATCCAGAGTTTGTGCAGGAAGTCCTAATTTTGCCGCGGCGCCGGCTGGTCCTGAAATGCGGCCGCAACTCTTTGCGAGTGCGGCTTCAATCATTTCTTTCTCTTGCATTAAGAGCGAGCTATTCAGCGCTACTCCTGGACGGGCCATGGGGGCCGGTTTCCGCTTCAGCCAGGTCTCATCCACAACAAAGGCATCACTGTCGCTCAGGATGACCGCGCGCTCAATCACGTTCTGCAACTCGCGAACGTTGCCCGGCCACTCATAGGCTTGTAGAAGGGTCAGGCTTCTCTTATCGATTGTTCTGAACTTCTTTCCGACCTTTCTACCGTAGCGATCGATGAAATACTCAACTAGCAGAGGAATGTCTCCGACACGCTCCCGCAAAGACGGCATCTCAATCGGTACAACATTCAGCCTGTATAGGAGATCCTGGCGAAACTTGCCTTCCGCAACGAGCAGGTCCAGATTGCGATGGGTAGCAGCCACCACTCGTACGTCAACAGGAATGGGTTTGTCGCTGCCCACACGTTCGATTTCACGTTCTTGCAGAACTCGCAGCAGTGCGATTTGGATTTCCAGGGGAATGTCGCCCACTTCGTCCAAAAAGATCGTCCCTCCATTGGCGGACTCAAAACGCCCCAAGCGCCGTTGTGTCGCGCCGGTGAAGGCGCCCTTCTCGTGGCCGAAGAGTTCGGACGCTATAAGCGAGGGCGGGATTGCGGCGCAGTTGACGGCAATGAAGGCGCGTCCGGCGCGGTGGGATCGCTTGTGAATGGCTCGCGCAATCAACTCTTTGCCCGTCCCGGTTTCGCCGAGAACCAGAACTGTGGACTCGGAACGCGCCACCTTGCTGACTTGCCCCAGCATCTTGCGCAGCGGCTCTGAGGAGCCCACGATCTCTTCAAACATGGATACCCGGTCCACTTCGTCTCGCAGGGCCAGGTTTTCTCTATAGAGCTGCTCTTTTAAGGCCTCTAATTCCCTAACCGCGGCCTGCAGGGCTGAGCTTGCCTGAACCTGCCCCGTCCCATCCAATATCAGGGTGGGTGGACCGTCGGGCTTGGCGGTCTGAACGAGCTTTAGGACTCCCCGCATTACCGCGCCGATGCGGACAATCCTTTCATAGCCGTCCACTTCATTGTCGGGATGCCGTCTGGGTGGGTATTTTGTCGGAGGCCTTTTGTACGACGGTGATTCTTCCAGCGACTCATCTGAGTTGAAGGCGTGGTTACCGGCCGAGGGCCCCGGTGCAAATCCGTGATTCTTCCCAATTCTCAAGGTTTGTCCCATCATGGGTTACAAACGCCCCTTCGGCTCTTCCCTGGTAAACGATTCGTCGAACTGATTTCGATCTCAGTGTCTCTTTGATCTTCGACTGCAAGACGTGCCGCTGAATGACACTGTGATTCTTGCGTCTTCTCCTCGGATCCGCAACACCACATAGAGCGAGCGGTGGATTACCCATTCGGGTAGGAACGAATGTGACTGAAGTTGCTATTGCTTACGTGTGCAGTGTCGCTCATTCCGAGAGGGAGACGGCCGCCTGACAGACGCGGAGTTTCAGAAGTTGCTCGATCCTCCGGGTTTTGAAGGAATGGCTGTCATAGGCCCCCACTCCCCGACTTGATTCCAAGGTTCAACCGTTTCCTCCTTATGTCCAATCGGGAGAAGCCGGGACTTGACCTCAATTTCCCCACCCAACATGAAATCCCGACAATTCAGGAGACATTGCAGCTCTAACTCCTCTTTTATCAACGGCTGCGAATGGCCCCATTATTGCAGTCATAAGAAACGGGTTCGGATCCCGCGATGTATGACGGTGAAGATTGAACGGGCTTCCGTGAAGCACGGAACTCTAATTCGGCTGAGCGGTGAATTTCGATCTGAGCACCTCGTTGAGGTGTGGACCGAGATTCAGCGTGGCGGTTCCGAAGTCACTCTGGACTTGGACGAAGTGGATCTTGTGGATGTCGAGGCCATTCGGTTTCTGAACGCCTGTGAGGCTGAGGGTCTCGAAGTACGCAACTGCTCGCTCTACATCCGGGAATGGATGATTCAAGAAAAAGCAAGCGAAAGAAATCCAAGAGGAGGTACCCAATGAAACGCTTCAGAAGCTTAACAACTTTCACAGTAGGAGGGGTTATTGCCATGGCCCAACTCGCTGCAGCGCAAGCTCCGAACGCAGCCACAGATACTCGTATCGACCCGCAAGTGCGCGTGTTTCTTGCGGAACTCAACAAAGATAGCAGTCCGTTTTGGGAACTGCCCCAGCCCAAGCCCCAGGAGATCCTGGCGGGGCTACAGAACAAGACGCCGGTAGACATGTCCGGCGTGACCGTCACCGAACGGACGATCACCCAGGATGGGCGAGACGTGAAGTTGTACATCATGACGCCGCAGCAAATAACCGGAAAACCGGGGGTGCTGCTCTTTATTCATGGTGGCGTCTGGATCGTCGGGAACTTCCAGAACCATCAACGGCTGCTACGTGACCTAGTCGTTGGTTCCGGTCAGGTTGGCGTCTTCGTCGAATACACCCCGCTTCCTGCGGCAAAGTTTCCGACCCAGTTAGAAGAAAGCTATGCGGCCCTGAAGTGGGTTGCCGCGCATGCTGATGAACTTGGGGCCGACGGTGCGCGCATCGCGGTTGCGGGCAACTCGGTGGGGGGAAACATGAGTGCGGCAATCACGCTGATGGCGAAAGATCGACAGGGTCCGAAGATTGCATACCAAGTACTCTTGATCCCAGCCACCGATGCGAGTGTCGACACCGAGTCCTATCACGAATTTGGTACCGGCCGATTCTTGCCGCGTGCCTTCATGAAGTATGGATGGGATCGCTATGCCCCCGACGAGAAGACCCGCAACAACCCCTACGTGTCGCCACTCAGAGCAAGCAACGCAGAGCTCCAAGGCTTGCCGCCGGCGCTGGTGATCACGGCAGAAAACGACCCGCTTCGTGACGAGGGCGAGGCTTATGCACGCAAGTTGAAGGATGCGGGTGTTGCGGTTACCGCGACCCGCTACAACGGCATGATCCACGACTTTGTGCTCCTGAACGCCATCCATGACAGTCCGGGAGTTCAAGCGGCACTTACGCAGGTAAACGGCGCCGTTCGCGAGGCTCTGAAGCCGTAGCCCGCGCAATGTGGGGCAGCATCAGGCAACCGATCGTGCTGCCCCAAACACAAACGAAGATCGATCGAATGCGGCAGAATCCAGGCAGAGTACAGCGGAAAGACGATAGGAGAGGAGTCATGACAACTGCAACGATTAGCCGCCCACCCTTGCCTCCATTCAGTTACGAGAGCGCCATTCAAAAGGTGCGCCTCGCAGAGGACGGATGGAATACTCGCGATCCCCAAAAAATAGCTCCCGCATACGCGACAAATTCAAGATGGCGGAACCGCTCGGAGTTCATTAACGGACGAGCCGAAATCATCGCGTTCCTCTCTCGCAAGTTGGCGAAGGAGTTGGACTATCGACTCATTAAGGAATTGTGGACGTTTACCGACATTCGTATCGCGGTGCGCTTCGCTTACGAGTGGCATGACGATTCGGGTCATTGGTATCGCTCCTATGGCAATGAGAATTGGGAGTTCAATGATGATGGGCTCATGGCTGTACGGTTCGCATCGATCAACGACCTTCCGATCCTGGAATCAGATCGCAAATATCATTGGCCGATTGGACGCCGTCCGGACGACCATCCTGGATTGAGCGACCTGGGCCTCTAGCGTGAAAGCTTCATTCCAGATTGATACTAACGCCAAAGCGGAACCTCTTTAGCGCCCATCGATAGGAGTTTCTGTCGCGCTACATCCGCGTCTGGGAGATTTGTCCCGCCCCATTCATTCCTACACGAATGGGTAATACACTTCTTGCTCTATGTGGTGTTTCGGGTCTGAGGAGAAGACGCAAGAATAGCAGTGTCATTCAGCGGCATGGAGGAACAATGAGTTTTAAGCCACGAAGCGAAAAGGGTTTGCTCACACCGGATAATTGCGTGATCACTTTGATTGATCACCAACCTCAGATGCTGTTCGGTGTAACCAGTATTGACCGGCAGTCACTGATCAACAACGTCGTCGGTTTTGCAAAGGCCGCCAAGGTCTTCAACGTTCCTCTCATCCTTAGCACCGTTGAAAGCAAGTCATTCAGCGGAAATATCTGGCCACAGCTCCAGGCCATCTATCCCGATCAGACTCCGATCGAGCGCACCAGCATGAATTCCTGGGACGATGAGAACTTCGTTGCTGCCGTGAAAAGGACCGCGAAGAAGAAGATCGTCCTGGCAGGGTTGTGGACACAGGTATGCGTCGCGTTCCCAACGATTCAGGCGATCAACGAAGGCTTCGAGGTCTACGTCGTTGAGGATCTCTGCGGCGATCTCGATCAGAAGACGCACGAGGCAGCGATGCGCCGCGTGGAACAGGCCGGCGCGAAGCCAGTGACCTGGATCCAGGTGATGCTCGAGTGGCAACGCGACTGGGCGCAGACGGACACCTACAACGCTGTGATGGATGTGGTCAAACATCACGGTGGGGCTTACGGCATGGGTGTCGAGTACGCCTATACCATGGTCCACGGTGCGGCGCCGACAGTCCATCCCGGCTGGGATGTCTCCGGCGAAACAAAGCACAGCTAGTCCAGGCAGGGTCGGGATCACTGCAGATCCCGGCCCTGCTTCACCCTTTCAAAAACCGTCAAGTCGGAGATAACAATGCCGCCACAGAAAATCTTCTATAACGGAAAAATTGCGACCAATGACAAGCCCTATTTTGTTCAGGCACTTGCGATCGAAGACGGAAAGATCACCGCGATTGGCGCGAATGACGAGGTGTTGCGGCTGCGCGCTCCCCAGACCGAGGTCGCAGATCTGGGTGGACGCACCGTCATTCCTGGCCTTAACGATTCCCATCTCCACATTATTCGTGGCGGCCTTCACTATAATTTTGAACTGCGATGGGACGGGGTTCCCTCTCTCGCAGATGCGATGCGCATGTTGAAAGAGCAGGCTGAACGAACACCCGCTCCGCAGTGGGTCCGCGTGGTGGGTGGATGGAATGAATTTCAGTTTGCCGAGAAGCGCATGCCCACGCTGGAGGAGATCAATGAGGCGGCGCCGGATACGCCGGTGTTTGTACTGCATCTCTACGACAGAGCGTTTCTCAATGCTGCGGCGTTACGCGCTGTAGGCTACACGAAGGATTCTCCAGATCCTCCCGGGGGAGAGATTCAACGAGACAAGAGCGGCAACCCGACTGGGCTTATCATTGCTCGTCCCAACGCCGGCATCCTCTATTCGACCCTGGCGAAGGGACCGGTCCTCGGGTACGAGGATCAACTTATCTCTACCCGGCACTTCATGCGGGAGCTCAATCGCCTTGGAATTACCAGTGCCATCGATGCTGGGGGAGGCTTCCAGAATTATCCGGACGACTACAAGGTTATTGAGGAGCTACACCGGAAGAACCAAATGTCGGTTCGCATTGCCTACAACCTCTTCACACAAAGGCCTAAGCACGAGATTGAAGACTTCCGGAACTGGACGACAACTACAAAGCTCTTCCAGGGAGACCAAAAATTCCGCCTCAATGGCGCAGGCGAGATGCTCGTCTTCTCCGCCGCCGATTTTGAGGACTTTCTGGAGCCGCGACCCGATCTCGACGGCGTTCTCGAAAATGAGTTGGAACAGGTTGTTCGCTTGCTTGCCGAAAAACGCTGGCCTTTCCGTCTCCATGCCACTTATAACGAATCGATCGAACGGTTCTTGAACGTGTTCGAGAAGGTCAACAGGGACATCCCGTTCGATGGACTTCACTGGTTCTTCGATCATGCGGAGACGATCAGCGATCGGAACATAGAGCGCGTAGCTGCACTCAAGGGAGGCATTGCAGTCCAGCATCGCATGGCTTTCCAAGGCGAGTATTTCGTGAACCGCTACGGAGGTGAAGCAGCCCGTAGAACGCCACCGGTTCGGCGGATGTTGGAGATGGGGCTTCCAGTCGGGGCTGGTACGGACGCTACACGAGTTGCCAGCTACAATCCCTATGTCTCTCTCTATTGGCTGGTCTCCGGCAAGACCGTGGGCGGGCTGCAACTCTATACGGAAGAGAGCCGAATGTCCCGTGAAGAGGCTCTTCGTCTTTACACACAAGGGAGCAGCTGGTTTTCAACCGAAGATCGAGCCAAGGGTGGTCTCTTTGTAGGCCAACTTGCCGACTTCGCAGTATTGACGGCCGACTACTTCAACATCCCCGAAGAAGAGATCAAGCATATCCAGTCCGCTCTCACCGTGGTTGCTGGAGAAGTGGTCTACGCAAACAAGGACTTTGACGATCATGCTCCCGCACCCCTTCCGATCGCGCTCGATTGGGCTCCTACGCTCCACTACGGCGGCTACTACAATCCGTTGAAGCGCATGGCTGCTCAACCGCACTCCTGCAATGTCCACGCCGCCAACAAGCACGAGCCCGGAAAGCGCGTTGGACAAGCAATCTGGGGCCTGGGTTGCGACTGCTTCACCTTCTGACGTTTCCCCTTTAGCCCCGGTTGAAAGGAGACGCACATTGGATCGAGTTTCAGCACTGCCCAAGGATGTGGAGCATGCGGCTTTCGCTCGACTGGCCCGAGACAGCATCTTTGAGTTGATCCTCACCTCCTTCCTACTCTTCGGGGTGGTAAGCATTGTGAGATGGGTGATTGGACCGTCTCCCATCTCACGCGCGATCCCTGCGATCCAAGCAGAACTATGCATCGTGGGCGTGGCTGTCTCGTTGCTTCTTACCGGTCTGATTCTCAGTCCGCCGGGAAGGGCCTCCGGAGGACACACCAATCCGGCCATCTCTCTCGCCATGTGGCGCTTTGGCGTCTTTCCTGGAGTTGGTGTCGTGCCTTACGCTCTTGCCCAGATGCTCGGCTCCGTACTCGGGGTCGTCGCCGCCCGTCAGGCATGGGGCTCTGTTGTCGCAGAGCCGCAGGTTATGTATGCTGCCTTGCAGCCGGGGCCAGGCTGGTCAACCTGGGAGCTGTTCGTCATCGAGGCCCTGGGCATGGCGTTCATCGTATTCCTAGTCGGATTATGTCTTGCGGTGCCACGGCTGACGCCGTTCGTGCCTTGGATTATTGGGGCGCTCGTAGGAACGGGAATCGCGGTGTTAGGAACAGCGAGCGGAGGAAGTCTGAATCCTGCACGACAGTTTGGGCCTGCAGTGGTCTCCGGACAAACGCGGTTCTTATTGGTGTACCTGCTTGCTCCACTGGTGGGAGCCGCATTCGCAGTATGGCTGCGGCGGATCATACAGAGCCGACACGAGGTATTGACCCATCGGCTGTGCGGCACCGTTGGGCCAACATAAGACTGGATGAAAACGATGTGCATGAGAACAACGGTCTGCTTGCTTGCCGGCTTCGCTCTCCTTCCAGTTGCGGCGCATCTCTTCGCGCAGTCGGCCAACCGGGACCAAGTCTTGGAGGTTCGCCGTAGCTACCAACTGCTTCGCGAAGACGAGGATTGGTCCTTCCTGCGCGACCCCAGCCTCAGGAAGGACTTCTGGGATCCGATCAAGTTCATCCCGCTGCGAAAGAGCGTAGACGACTGGTATCTCACAATCGGTGGAGAAGCTCGCGAGGTCTGGGAACAGATCGGCAATGACAGTTGGGGCCAGCAACCGTATACGAACGGGTACCTGAACGAAAGGTACATGCTTGCCTTCCATATCCACTATGGCAAACACGTGACCACGTTCGTAGAGCTAAAGAGCGGCCTGAATTCGTACCGGGTAGGTGGTCCGCGACCGATCGATGAAAAGAAACTGGACTTCCAGGCCGGGTTTCTGGAAGTCGGTACCTCCGGCTCTAAAAACTGGATCAAGGTCCGTGGCGGCAGGCAAGAGATGGAATACGGCGGCGGCCGATTGATTGACGTTCGTGAAGGACCGAATGTCCGCCTGAGTTTCGACGGATTCAAGATCAAATCCAAAGTGAACAGATGGGCCATTGACGCGTTCGCGATGCGTCCAGACCTCGACAATCCTGGCTTCTTCGATAACGCACCCAACCACAAGAACGAATTCTGGGGCATCTATTCCTCGGGACCGATTGCAAGTGAAGTTTCGATGGACGCTTACTACCTCGGCATTGATCGGAAGCAATCGACCTTCGAGCGAGGCACAATGCGGGAACTCCGCCACACGCTGGGCGGCAGGATCTGGAGACCAGCCGCAACGGCAAAGCCCGGATGGGATTTCGACGGCGAAGCGGTATGGCAGTTTGGGAGCTTCGGCTCAGCAAACATCAAAGCTTGGTCAGTGGCCTCTGATACCGGATACAGTCTTCCTAACGTGCATCTGAAACCACGGTTCAGCGTTAAGGCCGACATCTCCAGTGGAGACGACCCACGGACCAACACTTTGGGAACCTTCAATCCCATCTATCCGATGGGAAACTACTTTGGCGTGCTTGCCACGACTGGCCCTGGGCCTTTGAACTTCATCGACGTTCACCCGCGCGTTTTAACGCAATGGCCGAGGGGGGGCAGCGTGTCTACTGATTGGCTCTTTCAGTGGCGAGAAAACGTTCTGGATGGAGTTTACTCAGTGCCGGGGGCTCTGATTCGCTCTGCCGGCAATAGCAGGGCGCGATTTGTTGGACAGAGACCGGGCACAGAAGTTAAATGGCAAGCCAATCGTCACATGTGGTTTCAGGGTGACTACGGTGTTTTCTTTCCGGGACAGTTCTTGAAAGAGACTCAGCCGAGCCACAACCTCAATTACTGGGCGTTGTGGGCCGGTTATAAGTTCTAGTGGTGGCTTACCCAGACTTAAAAAGTAATCCGGAGGAACGAACCATATGCATCGTACCAATCGTCTTTTCGCAACCGCTACTCTCGCCATCAGCTTTACAACCATCTCCGCGATTGGCTGGGCGCAGACCGCTGACGGAGTAGCCTCTACACCCACAGTCGCCGTTGCGCCTCAGTACGACACGACTCACGTCTATGTTGCGCCTACGGATGTTGATGCATTTACAGCGAGTTTTCTAGGCACTTTTGGGGGCAAGAGCACAAAACAGGTGGTTGCCACGGTGACGCCTACACCCAGCAGCACAACCTCACAACTGCTACAAACACCCGTGGGAACTGTCTCATTGTTTGGATTCAAGACACCCATCCCAGTCCCCTTCGGTGCGGAGCGCACCGGCTACATGGTCAAGGACATGGATCAGGCGGTCAAGGCAGCACGGGCCACAGGAGCAGATATCGTGGTAACACCGTTTCCAGATCCGATAGGAATCGATGCAGTGATCCAGTGGCCGGGTGGTGTGATGACGCAGATATATTGGCATACCACTGCGCCGTCCTACGCGCCCTTCGTCAAAGTGCCGGAGAACCGCGTCTATGTTTCGGCCGACCGTGTAGAAGACTTTCTCCATAGCTTTCTTGCGTTCTCGGGCGGCCGAGTGGTCTCTGATGAAACAGAGAAGCCTGGGGCTGAAATAGGGCGTCCGGATACTACCTTTCGACGGATTCAGGTAGAGTCGGATTTTGGGAAGCTGGTGGCCTTTGTCACTGATGGTCATTTGCCTTATCCCTACGGACGCGAGACCACGGGATACGAGGTTGCAGACCTCACGTCAACACTCTCGAAGGCCAAATCACTGGGAGTGAAGGTGCTCGTGCCCCCCGTTATTGTCAAAGACCGGTCTTCGGCAATGGTTCTGTTTCCAGGCGGGTACATCGCTGAGATTCACTCCACTTCATCACTTCCCACCCATTAGAAAACCTCTGAACAGGTACCCGGTTCAGGAAAATCATCCCTCAGGGGCTAAAGCCCGCGTTGATGATGCGGATTTTAGCGGCGCGGCTGAAGCTGTGCCCTTTCAAAACGGGACTTATTCAGATCTTACTTAGACCGAAGACACCTTCCGCGATAAAAACGAATCGTCGACTATTGACCTCTGCCGTGACGGGATGGATGGTTAACTGGAAATTTTCTCCTGTGTGGAGCAGAATCGAGGACAAATCCCGCGCAAATATTAGACAATTCGTGATAGGTATCTACTGAGGTCAAGCGAATGATTCGTCTACAAAACCTCAAGAGCGAAGATTCCGATCCGAATTACGAAAATACAGACAGCAGCGCAGGCGATACTTGGGATTTGGGCGCGTTGATCGACACCTCGCAAACCGCATCTGGCCAGATGTTGCTGCAGAGAACGATCGGCGGGTTCATGCAGATGGCCATCGAGAATGCGGGGGCGCTGCGAGGACTGCTGTTTGTTGTCAGTGACGACGTACTGACACTCGAAGCAGAGGCAACATATAGTGGAAGCACAGTAACAGTGCACTGGCGAGGTCTTTTGGCTGCGGGAGATGCGTTCCCGGGTTCGGTCGTGCGACAGGTCTTGCGATCGCACGAGGTTGTAAACGTCGAGGATGCTCTCTCACTAAGCCCCTTTTCCGGAGACGTCTACTTTGCTGAGCATCAAACCCGCTCTGTACTCTGCCTGCCGCTGAACAATGAGAATAAACTCAGTCGTATTCTCTACCTCGAAAACAATCAGGTCCCCAGCGCCTTTACGCCTCACCGTGTCGCACTGCTAAAGGCGCTCGCGTCGCAGGCGGCATTTTCTTTTGAGAACGCACGGCTCTATAGCAATCTGGAGAGCCGCGAAGCAGAGGTTCGTCGCAAACAGAAGGAGGCCGAGGAGGCGCTGCGGAGCAGTGAATCGTACTTAGTCGAAGCGCAACGGCTTTCGCACACCGGAAGTTGGGCATGGAATCCGGCCACTGGCACGATCAGGTATTGGTCTGAGGAGTGTTTTCGAGTCTTGGGATTTACCGTGGCAAAAACTCCGCCACATTTTGAAGATTTCTTTCAACGCATTCTCGTGGATGATCAGCCGGCCACTCGAAAGCACTTCGACAAAGCCATCCAGGAAATGGCCGATTTCCAGATGAACTATCGAGTTCTTAACCTCGAGGGTGAGGTCAGGATCATTCAGGCAGTGGGTCACCCTATTGTCGGCCCGTCGGGCGATCTTGCTGAATTTGTAGGTACCGTCGTCGATATCACCGAGCGCGTACGCGCGGAAGAAGCACTGCGGCAGGCATTCGAAGATATCAACAAACTGAAGGACCAGCTCTATCGCGAGAACCTGGCACTGCGCGATGAAGTTGACCGGACCTCCATGTTCGAAGAGATTTTAGGCACATCGAAAGCGCTCAACACCGTCCTTTCCCGAGTTGCTCAAGTCGCTCCCACCAATTCCACGGTATTGATAACCGGCGAGACCGGCACTGGTAAAGAACTCATCGCCCGCGCTGTTCACAAACGGTCCCGCCGATCTGGGCGGGCCTTTGTCAGTGTAAATTGTGCTGCTCTTGCGCCGTCTCTTATTTCCTCTGAGCTATTCGGCCACGAGAAGGGTGCATTCACCGGAGCGATTCAGCGACGGCTTGGCCGGTTTGAGCTTGCCGATGGCGGGACAATTTTCCTAGATGAGGTCGGCGAGCTCTTGCCTGACACGCAGGCTGCTTTGCTGCGAGTGCTACAGGAGCGAGAATTCGAGCGAGTTGGGGGGGCTCAATCGATCCACGTCGACGTTCGCGTTATTGCGGCGACAAACCGCAACCTCATGGAGGCCGTAGCACGCGGGACTTTTCGTGAGGATCTTTTCTATCGTCTCAACGTATTTCCGATCGCCCTTCCCTCTCTACGCGAGAGGAAAGACGACATATTGATGCTTGTCGAATATTTTGTTCAGAGGTATGCGAGAACAGCGGGTAAGCACGTCCGATCGATCGACAAAAAGACGCTGGAGCTTATGCAGTCCTACGCGTGGCCAGGCAATATCCGCGAATTGCAGAACGTGATTGAGAGGTCTGTGATTCTCAGCTCCAGCGACGTGCTTTCCGTGGACGAATCCTGGTTTTCAAAGGACAATCCTCTTCGCATGACTGTGCCCGGCAGCTTCGCGCCCCCATCCAGAGGCCGGGAGAATCGCAGCGAGCGAGAGATGATCGAGTCGGCTCTCATCGAGAGCCGAGGCCGTGTGTCTGGACCGTCAGGAGCCGCCGCGAAGCTGCGAGTTCCGGCCTCCACTCTGGCGACTCGCATCAAAGCACTCGGAATCGACAAAAACCAATTCAAATTCGGCTGAATCCGTTTCGGCATCGAAAAAACGCAATTTATGAAATTTACGGAATTTACGTCTTTCGCTGGATTCGCGGAACGGAATTCCCTGCACTCATCCGTCAAATCAACGATTTGCAGTTGGCACGCCGCTTGCTATTCATGTGGTATGAAAAGTCAGCGGCCGTCGGCAGGAGTGAATCGTGGAAACGACACGGCACACGCAGCTCCTTGGACACCGCTGGGGGCAAAACACGCGCCCAACGTTCAGGATGAGCCCTCTCAGCAAGATCCCACGAGACCGCTCACAAAAATGGGTCCCTTGCGCGAGAAACAGGAAGGACATAACCGTTATCACATGAATTGCAGAGTCGACCGACTGGTTGATGGGGAGCACTTGGTTGTTTTGCGGGTCAGTGGCCGGATTACCGCAGACCATGTGGACATGCTTCGCGCCTTGGTAGCGAGGGAGCCGGGGAGGATTGCCATCGATCTCAAGGACGTTCTTCTCCTCGATCGCGAAGCCGTGAAACTCCTTGCGCGCTGCGAGCTCGCTGGAGCCGAGCTTCGCAATTGTCCTCCTTATATCCGCGAATGGGTCACGAGAGAAATGAAGAGTTGGCACGGATGAGCTTCTTGGGATAAAGGCAGCTTTCACGAAATGACAACCGCAATCTGAAATTAAGCCTGAAGGAGAGCGCATATGGAGGAAACTCCACTCCGGATCATGACAGCAGACGGTCATCCTGTTTTTCGCGAGGGCCTGGCCGCTATTCTTTCCGCTCAGAGCGATATGGTGCTCGTTGCTGAGGCGGCCGATGGAAATCAGGCTCTGAACTTGTTTCGCAAACACCGACCAGACGTTACACTGCTGGACATTGATCTGTCGGGAATGTCGGGGCTTGATGTTATCGATAACATCAAGAAATGCTTCCCCAATGCGCGATTTCTTGTTCTTACTACCCATGCGGGCGACGTTCATGTTCAGCGAGCCTTGAAGGCGGGAGCCAGCGGGTATCTGCTCAAGAATACGGTTTGTAAGTATTTGCTTGATTCGATACGAGCCGTACACCATGGGCAGCGTCGTATTCCATCCGACGTCGCATCTACCTTGGTTGAATACATAACAGCAGAGACACTAACGGCAAGGGAGGTTCAAGTTCTCAGTCAGGTTGCGAACGGAAACGCCAACAAGATTATCGCGGATAGATTCTCTATCAGCGAGGACACTGTTAAGGCACACATGAAAAGCATCCTTTCCAAACTCGCGGCAAATGATCGGACCCACGCGGTCACGATTGCAATTCGTCGGGGAATCCTGGAATTAGATGCAGTTTCCAGCTAGGTCTCTGACCGGATGGAGATGAATCTTATTGTGTACTTGTCTATGAGGGCAACAGGCCGCAGATTGGAAGCATGTCTGTCTACCATCGAGTGCATGTTGCGTTGAGCAAGAAGGAACGGCG
>Ga0224530_1000093_pt1 | contig 57541 bp, 40 predicted proteins | sample CBST75metaG_FD_179873 | JGI IMG/M metagenome (GOLD analysis project Ga0224530, IMG submission 179873) | Peat soil microbial communities from Stordalen Mire, Sweden - C.B.S.T75 | ecosystem: Environmental > Terrestrial > Soil > Wetlands > Peat | place: Sweden: Norrbotten County, Stordalen Mire...
GCCGCTTCGGCAAGACCGACGAAGTGGTGGGAGCGGTGCTTTACCTGGCTTCCGATGCCTCGTCGTTCGTGACCGGACAGACCATCGTGGTCGATGGCGGATTCCTGGCCAGCGGCGTCAATCAGTAACTTCAGTTCTTTCGTTCAGAGCAATAAAAAGAGGCTGCGCCGATGGGCGCAGCCTCTTTTTATTTGCCTTACGTAAGTTAGCGGAGATCGACTTTCGCTCCCGCCAGTTTGGTGATGGCCTGGCCCTCGGCAGCTTCGACCACCACGCCGGATCCCGACACATCGGCATAGCTGATAGTCATGCCATGCTGCGCGCCGATCTTGACGTTGCGGAGAACCACGCCGGGGATGGGCGCTTCCGGAAGGCCGACAATTACGCCGGCCACGTCGCTGCCCGTGGCGGTCACATTCTCAAGGGTGATGTCGTGGAAGTGCGGAGTGAGCCGTGTAACCGGTTGCGGCGCCTCGCCGTCGGGCGGCAGAACCTTGGGGTAGTACTCACTGATGATGATCGCGTTTTTCACGTTCTTCATGTCGATGTCGCGGAAGACGAAGTGACCCACATCATTGCCGCGGTCGCGGTTCGCCTTCACGCGGATGCCGTTGTCGGTGCCGTCGAAGTGGATGCGCTCGGCGCGGATGTTCTGCGCGCCGCCGGAAATCTCACTACCGATGGAGAGGCCGTGGCCATGGAGGAATGTGCAGTCGGTAATGGTGATGTCGCGGCTGGGATCGTCCGGGCCGGGCGAGTTGATGGGGCCCGACTTGATGGCGATGTCGTCATCGCCCACATCCGCAAAGACATGATCGATGACCACGTGCGAGGACGAGAACGGATCGACTGCATCGGTGTTGGGCGAGTGCTCAGGAGCAAGAACCCGGATGTTGCGAATGATCACATCGTCGGAGTAGTAGGGAACCAACTGCCACATCGGCGAGTTTTGGATGGTGACGCCTTCGACGCGAACGTGCTTGCAATGATCGAAGATGATCAGCTTGGGCCGCAGATGGCCGGTGCCAAGAATGCCGTGATCCTTGACGGCGCGGACTTCCTCCCACCAACTCGTGCCGTTTCCATCGATCACGCCTTCGCCGGCGATGGCAACGTTTGTGGCATTTGTCGCGCTGACCAGCGGCTGCAGATCGGGCAGGTGAAACATGGTGATGGGCGGGTACTCGGAGTGATCGGCGGAGCCGAGCAGCGTGGCACCCTTGTCCAACTGCAGAACGATGTTGCTCTTGAGGACGATTGGCGCGCTGAGATAGGTGCCCGCGGTGAGGCGAACCGTGCCGCCACCTTTTTGCGCGCACGCATCGATCGCCTTCTGAATCGCCGCCGTGTCTTTGGTTGCGCCGTCGCCCTTGGCCCCGAAAGTGCGCGCGTTGCACGTTGCGGAAGCCTCCAGCGCGCTGGCTGACATGGCGGTGCAGACCGACGCTGCCGCCAGCAAAAGCAGCAGATGTTTGATGGAACTTTTTTGCAGAATCACCCGAACTCCTCGCGTGCAAATGGGTTTGCGTTCCCCCTCATCATACGCCAGAAAAGTACAGTGGTCATACCACTTGCAGGGTCGATTTTTACCCTGAAAAACGAGGGCTTGCGACCGTTGCCGACGGTCCGAATTTTGCGCTCTCGGAGCCAACTCGGCGGTTTGAAAACGCCCTTCCCTTTTCCGTTTCGCACAAGCGCAAATGCGCGAAGGAAAAGCATAAAGATGCATGAATGATGCAATAAATTCACCTCGATTATGAGCGTGATGCACATCACAGCTAGCCCCTACTGCGGGGCGTAAATTAGCCCGGGCTTGAGGAAGTACCTGCAGGGACCTGAAGGCAGGCTTTGTGATGGCAAGGACACGAGCGGAGCGTTCGATCGTTGCATGCGGCGGAGGCGTTCGGCTATGAACTGGAGCCAGGAATATCAAAGTAAGTGCATGGATGCCGGACAGGCGCTGGAGGCAGTTCACTCTGGCGCGCGTGTGTGGATCCAGTCCGGATGCGGCACTCCGTCGACCCTGGTAAAGGCGTTGGTGGAGCAGGCTCCCGCAGTGCGCGATGTGGAGATCATCCACATGATGACGCTGGGTAGCGCGGACTATACAAGACCCGAGTACGCAGGGCATTTCCGCCATCGCGGATTGTTTCTTGGTTCGAATGTCCGCGAGGCCGTTGCGGCCGGACGCGCCGACTACACGCCCATCTTTCTGAGCGAAATAGAGGAGCTGTTTTTGAATGGCGAGATGGCGCCGGATGTGGTGCTGATGCAGGTTTCGCCGCCGGACGAGCATGGATTTGTGAGCCTGGGGACCACGGTGGACTGCACGCAGACCGCGGTACACTGCGCCAAGACCGTGATTGCCGAAGTGAATGATCAAGTGCCGCGCACGCATGGAGACACCGCGATTCATGTGAGCCGCATTTCCGCGATTGTTGAAACGTCGCATCCTCTGCTGGAGATTTGCACCGAGCCTTCCTCCGAGCTGTTCTTCCGCGTGGCGCGCAATGTGGCTTCGCTGATTCCCGATGGAGCCACGCTGCAAACTGGAATAGGCGGCATGTCGCAGGCCGTGCTGGAGTGCTTGGGAGACAAGCGCGACCTGGGAATCCACACGGAGATGTGCCCGGATGGCGTGATCGATTTGATGGAGTCGGGGGTGATCAACGGCGAGCGGAAGTCGCTGCACCGGGGCAAGGCGGTGCTGTCGTTTGTGCTTGGGACGCGGCGGCTGTTCGACTTTATTCGCGAGAACCCGAGTTTCGAATTCCGATCTGTGAGTTACACCAACGATCCGTTTGTGGTGGCGCAGAACGACAGGATGGTCGCCATCAACTCCGCACTGCAAGTGGATTTGACCGGGCAGGTATGCGCGGACTCACTGGGGACCAAGCCTTATAGCGGCTTTGGCGGGCAACTGGATTTCATTCGCGGCGCGGCGCGGTCAAAGGGTGGAGTACCGATTATTGCGCTGCCGTCAACGGCGATGCACGGAGCCGTGTCGCGGATTGTGCCGATGCTGGATCCGGGGGCTGGCGTGGTAACATCGCGCGCAGATGTGCATTATGTTGTGACCGAGCACGGGATTGCGTATCTGCATGGCAAGACGCTGCGTGAACGCGCCGAAGCGTTGATTGCCATTGCCGATCCGCAGTTCCAAACCGAACTGGAAGATTTCGCCGTGCGCTCGCACTATTTGGAGCGCAAGGCAACGGCGCCGCCTGTGTTGGTTTGAGCGGGAACGGCTGACCGGAAGGGAGTACGAAATGGTGGATGTGGAGAAGCGGGACCGAGGCTTGCTGCGGGTCAATACGGACGAGTGCAAAGGCTGCGGGCTCTGTGTGGAAGCGTGTCCGCGCAAGGCGATCAGCCTGAGCGAGCGCCTGAATCACTATGGCTATCGCACGGCAACCTATGCGGGCACAGGCTGCACGGGATGCGGAATCTGCTTTATGACGTGTCCGGAGCCGGGAGCGATTACGGTGCTGCGCGCAGTGAGACCTCTTGCCGGTGTCGTGAGCAAGTTGGACACGGGCGTTTTGGGAGCGAGCCATGCATAAGCAATTGATGAAGGGCAACGAAGCGATTGTACGGAGCGCCATTCTGGCGGGGTGCCGCGGGTTCTATGGGTACCCCATTACGCCGGCCAGCGAGATTACCGAGGCCGCGGCGCTCTACTTGCCGCAGGTGGGCGGAGTGTTTTTGCAGGCGGAGAGCGAGACGGCGGCGATCAACATGCTTTACGGCGCATCCGCCGCGGGCGTGCGCGTAATGACGGCATCGAGCGGGCCGGGAATCAGCCTGATGCAGGAAGGCATCAGCTACATGGCCGGCGCGGAACTGCCTTGCGTGATCGCGGACATTACGCGCGGCGGGCCGGGACTGGGCAGCATTGCGGCCGAGCAGAGCGACTATCACCAGGTAGTGAAGGGCGGCGGGCACGGCAATTACCGGACGATTGTGCTGGCTCCTCATTCCGCGCAGGAGATGGCGGACCTAACGGCGCTGGCCTTCGAACTGGCCGACCGCTATCGGAACCCGGTGGTGCTGCTGGCGGATGGATTCATCGGACAGATGATGGAGCCGGTGGAGTTTCCGCAAACCGCTGTCGAGCCGAAGTTGCCGGAGTGGGCCGTGGCGGGCACGCAGGAGTCGCGCGGCAATTTGATCAACTCGCTGTATCTGGATAACGATCAACTGGAAGCGCATGTTCGCGATCTGGAAGCCAAGTACCGCCGCGCGGAGCAACTGGAAACGCGCGCGGAAGAGTGGCAGACGGACGACGCCGAGGTTGTGCTGGTGGGCTACGGAATTGTGGCACGGATTCTGAAGGCCGTGGCGGCAGAGGCACGCGAGGAAGGGATCAACGTGGGCGTGCTGCGGCCGATCACCTTGTATCCCTTTCCGAAAGAACATTTTCAGCGGCTGGCCCGGAGAGCGCGTGTTTTTGTGGTGGTGGAAATGAGCAATGGCCAGATGGTGGAAGATGTGCGGCTGGCTCTGAACGGTGCGAGGCCAGTGGAGTTTCTGGGCCGCGCGGGCGGCAATGTTCCGACGCACGAAGAGGTGCTGAAACTGGTGCGCGAACAAGCGCTACGCATGGTGCCGGCGATGGAGCCGGAGGAAGGACGGATGGCGCATGTCTAGCGAAACGGTTCTTACAGGGAATGAAACGGATTCCGAATACACGGTGACACATGCCAAGCCGAAGGCCTTCTACGACAGCTATGAGCGCAAGGAGGAGTTGAAGCACCAGACGCATTTTTGCCCGGGATGCGGACATGGCATTGTGCACAAGATGCTGGCACGGGCGATCGACGAGTTGGGCATTCAGGACAAGACGATCCTGGTGGGTCCGGTGGGTTGCTCGGTATTCACCTACTACTACTTCGACGTGGGCAACATCCAGGCCGCGCATGGCCGTGCGCCGGCCGTGGCCGCGGCGGCAAAACGCAGCAGGCCGGAAAGCATCGTCATCAGCTACCAGGGCGACGGAGACTTGTCGGCCATCGGGTCGGCGGAGATTTTGCATGCCGCCAATCGCGGCGAGAACATCACGGTGATCTTCGTCAACAACGCCATCTACAGCATGACCGGCGGGCAGGCCGCGCCCACGACCCTGCTGGGCCAGAAGAGCACGACAACTCCGAATGGACGCAGCGCCACATCGGAAGGCTATCCGCTGCACGTGAGCGAGTTGCTGGCTACGCTGGAGGCTCCGGTCTACATTGAGCGCGTTGGCTTGGGAGACAACAAGCAGATTGCACAGGCCACGCGCGCAATCAAGAGGGCCGTGGAAAACCAGACGCGGGGACTTGGCTTCTCGCTGATCGAAGTGCTGTCGCCTTGCCCGACCATCTGGAAGATGCCGCCGGTGGACGCACAGCACTGGGTGCGCGACGTGATGGAGAAGACCTTTCCGCTGGGCGTGCTCCGCGACCGCGTAAAAGACGCGCAGGCGCGGCCACTGCCCGAGACGGCACCGGCGCTCAACGCAATTCCACAGATTCTCGGCGTGGATACGGAGGGTTTGCCGGAAGGAAACGCGCACGACCTGGGACATGCCGTTGAGAAACTGGACCTGCGCGTGCGGGTAGCGGGCTTTGGCGGGCAGGGCGTTCTGCTGATGGGCGAAGTGCTGGCCGAAGCGGGATTGGATGCGGGGTTGGAAGTTTCGTGGCTACCGTCGTACGGGCCGGAGATGCGGTCGGGAACCTCGAACTGCCATGTACGACTGGCGGGGCAGCCCATCGATTCGCCGCTGGTGACGCAGCCCAATGTGCTGGTGGCCATGAATGAGCCGTCGTTGAGGAAGTTCTATGAGCATGTGCCTGCGGGCGGCTGGATCATCTACAACGGCGAGAGCTTTCCGGAAGACTGCGAGCGGAAAGATGTGCACGTTCTGGCGCGGCCCTTTACGCAACTGGCCGACGAACTGGGCAATGCGCGGGCCGGCAACATGCTGATGCTGGGAGCGCTGCTGGAGATTGCGGCTGTAGTTCCGGAGGCCAGTGTGAACGCCGCGCTGCGGCGGCTGGTGAGGAATCCGCGCTGGGTGAAGCTGGACGAACAGGCGCTTGCGCGCGGACGGGAACTTTACAAGGAGTCAATGAAAGAAGCCGCCCATGCAAGCTGAGGCCTGATGGGCAAGAAGCAAGGAAGACAGGTCCCGAACAGGAGGGTAGGAAGATGCTGACAACAACAATTGCAGCCAACGCCTACGACGTTGCGCTGGAGAATTTCGATACTGCAGCAGACGCAATGGACCTCGACAACGACACGCGCGAGATGATCAAGTATCCCGAGCGCGTGTTGACGGTAACCGTTCCGGTGCGCATGGACGACGGGCACATTCACCGCTTCGAAGCCTACCGCGTGCAGCACAGCTCGGCGCGCGGACCGGCCAAGGGCGGCATCCGCTTTCATCCACAGGTCACGCTCGATGAAGTGAAGGCGCTGGCCACCTGGATGACGTGGAAATGCGCGGTAGTCAACATTCCCTTCGGCGGTGGCAAGGGCGGAGTGACCTGCGATCCGAAGCACATGTCACCGGGCGAACTGGAGCGGATGACACGGCGCTACACCAGCGCCATTCTTCCGCTGATTGGGCCGGAGCAGGATATTCCTGCGCCGGATGTGTACACGAACTCGCAGACCATGGCGTGGATCATGGACACCTACAGCATGACCAAGGGCTATCCTATTCCGGGTGTGGTGACGGGAAAGCCGATCAGCCTGGGCGGGTCGCTGGGCCGCAACGAAGCGACGGGACGCGGCGTCTTCTACACCATCCAGAGCGCATGCGAACATCTGCATATGACCTTGCAAGGCGCGACGGTTGTGGTGCAGGGCTTTGGCAACGCCGGCTCCATCGCCGCACAACTGCTGCATGGAGCGGGCACAAAAGTCATCGCGGTGAGCGACTCCACCGGCGGCGTTTACAACAGCAACGGCCTGGACATTCCGGAGCTGATCCACATGAAGGCGCTATGTGGACATGTGCAGGGATTCCCGGATGCGGAGCCCATCAGTCCTGCCGAATTGCTGGCATTGAAGTGCGACATCCTGGTGCCGGCAGCATTGGAAAACACCGTCCGCGAGGATAATGCCTCCGCGGTGCGCGCGGCCATTGTTGCCGAAGCGGCCAACGGACCCTTGACGCCAGCGGCAGACCGGATTTTGCAGGATAAGGGAGTGTTCATCATTCCCGATATTCTGTGCAATGCGGGCGGCGTGACGGTGTCGTATTTTGAGTGGGTGCAGGATGAGCAGCACTTGTTCTGGGAGGCGCAGGACGTTTACAACCGCCTGGAGCGCGTGATGAAAACATCTTTCCGCGATGTGCTGAAGATTCAACAGGAGCGAAGGGTTCCCATGCGCATTGCCGCAAACATGCTGGGCATTGGTCGCGTGGCGGAGGCCGTGAAACTGCGCGGCATCTACCCATAGGCCGGAGCGAAATTCACGCCGAGGCATGAAGTACAACGCGAGAAAAGAAGAGGCGCCCTTCGATTGCAATCGAATGACGCCTCTTGTTTGTGCCGCATTCAAGAAAACCATTCTTCAGGGGCTAGAGCCGTGCCCTTTCAAGGCAGGACTTATTCAGAGCTTCCCTAGCCCACCCTAGCCGCAAAAACAACGACGCGACGAGGGTGGGGCACCCGAACCTTGCACTCTCAGTGAAAATGCTCCAAGGTGCTTCACTTCTGTTTGCTATTGCCAGCCACCACCCAATGCGCTGTAGATCTGGACCAGCGCAAGGACTTCGCCGAAGCGGGTCTGAGAGAGGTTCAACTCGGCGTTGTAAGCATTCGTCTCATTGGTGAGCACCTCAAGATATGAGGTTGCGCCTGCCTCGTAGCGAACATGGGAGAGGCGGGCCGCATCCTCTGCCGCGGCGGTCAATAGTTGCTGTTGCTCACACATTTCCCGCGCTTTGCGGTAGGCAACCAGCGCATCGGAAACATCGCGGAACGCACCTTGCGTGGTCTGCTGATAGGTCAGCAGCGCTTGGCGCTGCTGCGATTCCGTCACCAGCACGCTGTTGCGGATGCGGCCGCCCTCGAAGATGGGCACCGACACGGACGGGCCGATATTCCACAGTCCGGCGGGGCCAGTGAAGAGACTGGCGAGCGCGGTGCTTTGGAACCCTCCAGCGCCGGTCAGCGCAATGGTCGGGAAGTAAGCAGCCTTGGCCACTCCGATTCTCGCGTTGGCCGCAATCAGTTGTTCTTCCGCTTGACGAATGTCGGGACGCCGTTCGATGAGCTGGGACGGAAGTCCGGCGGGAACCGTGGGGAGCAACGGTTGATCGGTCAGCTTGCGGCCGCGCACAATGTCGCCGGGATTTTGTCCGACAAGAATGGAGATGGCGTTCTCCTGCTGCTCTATCTCCTTTTCGAGTTGCGGGATTTGGGTGGAGGCAGCATAGACGAGTTGCTCGGCCTGCCGCACATCCATCAGCGGAACCGAGCCGCCATCGGCAAGCACCCTGGTGAGGCGCAGGGACTCCTGCCTGGATTTCAGCGCATCCCGCGTGATGGTGAGTTGAAGATCGAGCGTGCGCAGTTGGAAGTAGGCACTGGCAACGTTGGAGACGAGCGAGCTGAGAACAGCCTTGCGCCCCCATTCGCTGGCCGCCAGATCGGCACGCGCCGCTTCGGTCGCCTTGCGATATTTCCCCCAGAAGTCCAGTTCCCACGAGGCGCTCAAAGCCAGTTGCCCGGAGTCCGCACGGTAAACCGGAGACACCGAGGTCTGTTCGCTGCGTACCGAAGTGAGGGTGCCGGAGCCCCCGACCGAAGGCAGCTGGTCGGCATGCACGATGCCGAGTTGCGCACGCGCCGCGACTACGCGTTCGGCCGCGAGGCGCACATCGTAGTTGTTGGCGAGTGCGGTGCGAATCAGCGACTGGAGCTGTTCGTCCTGAAAAACATCGCCCCACTTTTCATCGCCGAGGCTCTTCTGAGGATTATTGGCCTGCGCATTGCTGGCCGGGGTATTGCTGGGTGCCTCAACTGCCGGGGCTTGCCCCCGGTATCCTCCGGGAGCATCCACGGCAGGACGCGCATAGTTCGGACCGAGCCTGCATCCGGCAAGAACCAGCATCAGCGAAAGACTGAGAGAGACGCTTATCGATCGCATTCGACCTCCTCTGCTTCTTCCAAAGTGGACTCGCCGTGGTGCTTTTTGCCAAAGCGCAGCGAGAGGCGTTCGAAGAGCGTGAATGTTACAGGGATGAGGAAGATGGCGATGGCGGTTGCAGCCAGCATTCCTCCGATGACCGTAGTGCCCAGCAATCTGCGTCCCTGAGCGCCGGCGCCCTTGGCGATCCAGAGGGGCACGCAGGCCAGGAGGAAGGCAAAGGACGTCATGATGATGGGGCGCAAACGTAGCCTGGCGCCGGCCAAAGCCGCTTCGGCGACGCTCTTGCCGCGATCGTGTTCGAGCTTGGCGTACTCGACGATGAGGATGGCGTTTTTGGCAGCCAATCCAATCAGCATCACCATGCCGATCTGGGCGTAGATGTTGTTTTCCATGTGACGGCAGGAGAGTGCGAGATAGCCGCCGAACATGGCCACGGGCGTGGTTAGAAGCACACTGAAGGGCAAGCTCCAGCTTTCATAGAGAGCGGTCAGAATGAGGAAGACGAACAACAGCGAGAGGCCAAAGATCTGGGTAGAGGAAATGCCGTTGGCGGCCTTCTGTTCCTGATAACTCAGGCCCATGTAGTCGTATCCCATATCGGAAGGCATGGTCTGGGCAAATGTCTCTTCCAGAGCCTTCATGGCCTGGCCGGAGCTGTAGCCAGGGGCCGTTGTCACCTGGAGCTGGGCCGCGGGGTATTCATTGAAGTGCATGGTGAACTCAGGCCCTGTGATGGGTTTTACGCTGGCCACGGCCGCCAAGGGCACCATGTTTCCTTGGGGATTGGTCACGTAGAACTGGCTGATGTTTTTGGGATCGGTTCGCGAACTTCCTTCTGCCTCGACATAGACCTGCCACTGGCGGCCAAAGCGGTTGAAGTAGTTCACCATGTAGCCGCCCATGAATGCCTGCATGGTCGTATACACATCGTTGAGGTTGACCTGCTGCCGCAAGACCTTTTCCTTGTCGACGTCCGCGTAGAGCTGCGGAACATGCGGAGTCAAGGTGGTAAATGCGACTGCGATTTCTGGACGCTTGCGCAGGGCGGCGAGGTACGTGTCCAAATTATTGGCGAGGTAGTCGCCACCCTGTCCGGAATGGTCTTCAAGGAGGAAGGTCACACCACCGGAAGAGCCGATACCCGGGATAGCGGGCGGGGCAATGGCAAAGACCGTGGCTTCCTGAATTGCGGAGAGCCGCTGATTCAGCTCGCGCTGAATGGCTGCCGCCGACAAATTCGCCGCGTGACGCTTATCCCAATCATCCAGGCCGACGAAGAAAAAAGCTGTGTAGGTGTTTTGCGAGTCGCTAATCAGATCCACACCATTGATTGCGGCTGCATTGACCACGCCCGGCGTGTGAAGAATGATGTCTTCGGCCTTGCGGGAAGCTTCCATGGTGCGTTCCAGCGATGCAGCCTGCGGCAGTTGCATTCGGACCATGAGATCGCCCTGGTCCTCTTCCGGCACAAACGAAGCCGGCAACTTGCCACCAATGAGAAATGCCGCCACCGCCATCAGAGCAAGAAAGACCATGCTGAAGGCGCTCTTGCGGATCATCAAGCCCGAGTATTTGACGTAGCCATTCTGCGCGTGGGTAAAAGTTCGATTGAACCAATCGAAGAAACGGCTGAAAGGGCCATGTGCTTTTTCGGGCTTCAAGAGAAGGACGCACAGGGCAGGGCTCAAGGTGAGAGCGTTGAATGCGGAGAAGACCACGGAGACAGCGATGGTGACCGCGAACTGCTGATAGAGTCTGCCCGTGATGCCGGGAATGAATGCCGTTGGAATGAAGACTGCGGCCAGAATCAGGGCGATAGCGATGACTGGGCCGGAGACTTCTTCCATGGCCTTCACCGTGGCTTCCCGCGGTGCCAAGCCCTCTTCCATATGGTGCTCTACTGCTTCGACCACGACGATGGCATCGTCGACCACCAGACCGATGGCGAGAATCAAGCCGAACAGGGAGAGCGTGTTGATGGAAAAACCCAGCATCGGAAAGACGATGAATGTACCAATCAACGAAACCGGTACAGCCGCCAGCGGAATCAGGGCGGGCCGCCATCCCTGCAAGAAGATGTAGACCACAATGACGACGAGAAGCAGGGACTCAAAGAGCGTGAGAATGATTTCGTGCATACTGGCGGTGACGGCCAGAGTGGAGTCGTAGGGAACGACGTACTGCATGTCCTTGGGAAAGCGTTGGGAGAGCTCGGCCATTCGGACACGCACTCGCTGCGCTGTTTCCACGGCGTTCGATCCTGGCAACTGATAGACAGTCACCAGTCCCGAGGGAGAGCCGTTGTAATTCGTACGGACGTTGTATGTCTGCGTTCCGAGCTCAACACGGGCAACATCCTTGAGATGAAGGATGGAACCGTCCGGATTGGCGCGAATGACGATATTGGCGAATTCCTCGGGCGACGTGAGCCTGCCCTGCGCACGAACCGTGTAGGTGAATTCCTGGCCTTGCGGCACCGGATCTCCGCCAATCTGTCCGGAAGGATTGACCTTGTTCTGGGCCTGGATTGCCTGGACGACCTGGGGAACCGTGACCGCCAACTTGGCAAGTTTTTCCGGCTGCACCCAGATGCGCATCGAGTACTCGCCGCCCAGCGCCTCGACGCGGCCAACGCCAGGAACACGCGCCAGTTCATCCTTCAGGTTGATGATGCCGTAGTTGGTAAGGAAGTGCTCGTCATAGGTGCCATGCGGCGAGATGAGGTTGAACAGGATCAAGGGCGTGGACAAAGACTTCATCACTTGCACGCCCTGCATGGAGACTTCGGTCGGCAATTGGGCGGCGGCCTGATTGACGCGAAGCTGCGTGAGAATCTGATCGATATTCGGATCCGTCTTTACATCGAAGACCGTATGCAGCATGGTCCAGCCATTGTTGGCGTTGGTGGAATACATGTAACTCATGTTGTCCACACCGCTCATCTGGCTTTCGATTGGTGTCGCGACGGATTGCTCCGCCGTCTTGGCGTCGGCTCCGGGGAATATGCCGATGGTCAGGATTTCCGGGGGCACGATCTCTGGAAACTGCGCGACAGGCAGTCCAACCATGGACACCACTCCGACGATGACCATCAGGATGGAGATTACGATTGCGATGGTGGGATGCTTGATGAAGAATTTCGAGATCATTCGTTGCCTTCCATCCTGGCAAGGGTAGGATTGACGACCATACCGTCCTGCACCTTGGCATTGCCTTCAGAAACCACCTGCTCTCCGGGGTTCACGCCCGACTCGATGATCCACTGCGAGCCAATCCGCTCACCCACTTTCACAGTGCGGATGGAAACCTTGTTTGCAGCGTCGACAACGGCGACCTGATAGGTTCCCTGCAACTCCGAAACACAGCGCTGCGGGACGAGAATGGCGGAACGGTTGATGGCCGTGGCTGCGTGAACCCGGCCGAACTGCCCGGGACGAAGGAGGTTTCCAGGGTTCGCGAATGCGGCGACCAGCTTGATGGTTCCTGTCTGCGTATCCACCTGGCGATCCGTGAAGATGACCTTGCCTTTGTGCGGATAGGTTGTGCCGTCGGAGAGCAGCAACTGAAGATCGAGGTCCTTGGCGCCCTTCTGCGCGCCGGCGCCTGTGCCTTTTTGCGAACCACGGCTGAAGCGCATGTACTCCTGCTCACTGATGGCGAAGTAGACCTTGATCGGGTCCACCTTGGATACGGATGTCAGCGTGGTGCCAGGAGCAACCAGGTTGCCCACTTGCGTGGTGGCAATGCCGGCAATGCCATCGGTGAGGGAGCGGACATGGGTGAAGTTGAGGTTGATCTGCGCCTGCTCTACCGAAGCCTCGGAAGCCTGCACTGCGGCCTTGGATTGCCGCTCATCGGCAACCTCGGCATCGAGTTGGCTCTGCGAGATGGCGTGCTGCTGCACCAGGGGAGTGTCGCGCTTCACATTGATTTCAGAGAGCGCGAGTTTGGCTTGCGCCTGCACCAATTGCGCTTTGGCCAAGTCGAGATTGGCCTGGAAGGTCTGCGGATCAATCTGGAAGAGCGCCTGTCCCTGACGAACATAAGAGCCTTCGGTATAGAGCTGCTTGACGAGATACCCACTCACTTGCGGTTGAATCTGCGCATTCACGTAGCCGTCGAGGGTAGCGATCCAATCGCCATTGACAGCAACATCTCGCGACTCTGCTTTGACCACCTGCACCGGCATGGGAGGACGCGCGGGCGCCTGCTGCTTGCCTTTGCATCCGGAGAAGATTACGACCGCGCCGGCCGCGACGGCGAAGCACACCGCTATCATGCGCCGACGCCCATGCTGTTCGCCGCGCTCCGCCACTGCAGCGTGGGTCATTGGCGGGAGGGATGAACGTTGCTCATCCGATATACGTGAGTTTTCAAGCCAATTCATCAAGAGAACCTTTCGTTGTTCTTTGCCCGTTGTCTGTCGGCCGGGAAGCCGCGCTTGCCGGGGATCATCCCGATGGCAACCGCCGGTTGTTGCAGAGGATGGTGAGTTTTTCCAATTTGTTTCATTTGCGCGGCAGGACCGGGATGAAGTCAGGGCGCGCTTGGCAAGGCCTTGGAGCCGTTCTCTGCGGCTGGAGTTTTTGCGCCGGACCTGACTCCCGCACGCCGCAGGTGGAGGCGCAGGCAGAGGTCCTTTCCATACGCGTTTTTAGTAATGAAGGTGGCTCCCAGCCGGTTCAGCCAAAGCAACGTCTCTTCGCCCAGCGAATCCACATAGAAGACATTTTCGATATCGAAGACGCATTTCTTCCTTGGACGAATCTGCTGGATGACGCGAATGAGTTCTTCCACCCACTGATCACCAGCGAGACGCCCCTCCAGCACGAACCGCGGATCGTCGTCGCTGGATGGGATTGTGATTCGAAGCATGCCTATCTATCTGCACGCACGCTGCCATTCGCGCTCAGGTGGACGAGGCGCTGAATCGGAAGGGGATAAGAGAGATCGGGCGGGAGAACGGCGCAGCATATGGTGCCGACATATCGTCAACTGCCGAAATGCCGGCAGGTGAAATTCGGCAGCGTACAGGCTGTCGAGAGGCAATAGGCGAAAACAGGAAGGCGGAATCCAAGACAGAAAACGTCAGCGCATCAGGCGAATTCAGTCTTGCGAATCTGGAGCCGCTGCATTTTGCTTTGTAGCGTGGTCCGCTTCAACCCAAGCTGCTCCGCTGCTCCGCCTGGGCCGGCGATTCTTCCATGCGCCGCGCGCAGAGCCCGCACAATCGCCTCGCGCTCTGTGGCATGCAAGGTGGTTCCCGACAAGGTTTTGGGAAGACTGCGCCGATTCAGTTCGGCGATAGGGGCGGACAGCGTTTCTCCGCGCGAGAGGATTACGGATCGCTCGATAAAGTTTTGCAATTCGCGCACATTGCCCGGCCACGGCCAGTTCTTCATGGCTTCCATGGCCTCGCGCGGAATGACGCGAATCGACTTGCGCATTGCCCGCGAGTACGACGAAACAAAATAATGAACCAGCAGAGGAATGTCTTCTCCACGCTCGCGTAGCGGCGGAATGTGAATGGGAAAGATATTCAGCCGGTAGAAGAGGTCTTCGCGGAATTCGCCTTTGCGCACCATGGCCAGCAGGTCGCGGTGAGTGGCCGCAATGAGCCGCACGTTGACCTTGATGGTGTGGTTGCTGCCCAATCTTTCGAACTCCCGCTCCTGCAACACACGCAAAAGCTTGGGCTGCAAATCGGGATCGATGTCTCCGACCTCATCGAGAAACAGGCTGCCTTCATGCGCCAGTTCAATGCGGCCGCGCTTCTGTGCCAATGCGCCGGTGAAGGCGCCTTTCTCGTGGCCGAACAGTTCACTTTCCATCAAGCCGGAAGGAATGGCCGCACAGTTCAGCCGGACAAAGGTCCGCTTGTTGCGGGAACTGAGATTGTGAATGGCGCGCGCAATGAGTTCCTTGCCGGTACCGGTTTCGCCGATCAGCAGGACCGTGGAATCGGTGGGGGCAACAATGGAGACCTGATCAAGCACTTTGCGCAAGGACGGACTTCTGCCGACGATGTCTTCGAAGTTGTACTCCGACTGGATTTCGGACTCCAGGTAGATGCGTTCTTCTTCAAGCCGGTCGCGCGAAACATTCAACCTTCCGTAAGCGAGAGCGTTCTCCAGGGCAAGGGCAATCTGATTGCTGGCCTGCCCAAGCAAGTCAAGATCGGACAGGTTGAACGCATCCTTTTGACGGCTGCCGAGCGTAATCACGCCCAGAGGGTTGGTTGAACCGACCATGGGAACACTGGCAAGGCTGACGATGGACTCGGAGCGGAAGGGCTGCACAACGAAATCCGGTAGCGCCTCAATTTCCTGCTGGTTCAATAACGTCGGACCGCGCATGCGCATGATCTCAATATCGCTTTCGGTGATTTTGGGCGCGGGGATATCTTCCACGAATCCACGGCTCCCCGGAAAATCCAGCGTCATGCATTGAAGCTGCTTGGTGCCTTCTTCAAAAAGCCAGAAGCCGGTAAAAGCATTCTGAAAATAATGGCGAATCGATACCGATGCCGCGCGGAGCAGATCGTTTACGTCGAGATGCGTGATGATGTGGTTGTTGATTTCCAGCAGCAGTTTGAGCCGGTCCCGCTCCCGTTCGAGTTCCTGCCGGTAGGCTTCTGCCGCCTCCAGTGCGAGGGCATTTTCCAGTGCGACCGACACGTGAGCAGCCACCGAGTTCATCAGTTCCATATCGGCGCTGCTGTATTGCTCGCGGCTGAGCGCGCTGAAGATGAGTACTCCGAGCTTTCTGCGAGCACTGAAAATGGGAAGGATATACGAACTGAGAACTTCTGGTCCCGACAAGATCGCGAGGTCGGACAGTTGTTGAATCCTTTTCCATTCCTTGCGAATATCCGGGACGTAGACGGGTTGCAGCTTCTTCAGTACGAGGTCGACGGCAGTGCCTTTGAACGGCAGTTCAGTTCCTACTTCGACGCCGGGATCGTAGGTTCCCGCTTCAAGGGCGCACAGCAGCGTTGTCTGATTCTCCTGGTTGAGAAGCAGCAGAGCGATGGAATCGAAGGAAACGACTTTAGACAGCAGGCCGGAGATGCTGTGCAGCACTTCCTGCATGTCGGGCTGCGAAGCAATTGCGGTCGACACGCCGAGGAGTGCCCGGTATCGGCTCTTGTCCATTGAGTCCAAGTTGTTTCTGTCCATCGTTTTCCACCTGAAGCGCGGTGCAAGTGCTTGATTAACACGGCGTACCATCCATATTTTACCGGCCCGCGCCCCGACAGCCTTGTGGTTGGGAACGGCACAGGTTCTGCGTTCAGATTCTGCCCCCGCAGTGAAGTGCAAGGTGCGCGGTCCGGCCCCGGCGCCGCGAGTGACGTTTCTGGCCAATTTGCTCTTGCGCTATTCAACAAACGTTGAATATGATGCGAGCAACGATGACCACCACCGCAAAGTCGCGAAAGACCAGGGTGCGCCGCCTGCCTGGAAGACCCGGCAAGGATGAGCCGGACGGCGCATTGTTGCTACGCAAATCGGCGCAGACGGTGTTTGCCAACCACGGATTCAAGGCCGCCACGCTGCGGAAGATTGCCGCCTCGGCGGGAGTGGATCCCGCTCTGGTAATTCACCGGTTCGGGTCCAAAGAGGCTCTGTGGAATGCCGTCATTGAGCGACAGGCTCTGTACCTGGCGCCCTTTGTCGCCGACCTCAAACATCTGCAAGGACAGACCAAGATTCCCATCCGGACACGCATCGAGGCGGCGTTTCGGCAGATGGTAGAAATCACCTTCGGGGAACCGGAATGCGGAATGCTGATCGGGCAGATCAGTTCCGAGCGCGGCAAGAAACTGGACATGCTCGTTGAGCGATTGCTGCGGCCCGCCTTCAATGCCATGTATCCGCTGCTTGTGGAGGCCACGGAAGCAGGGGTGATTGGGGCACAGCGATTGGAGACGCTCTATTTCATGATCCTCAATGCCGTGACGATGTCCGTTTCGTATCGCCATGTACTGGGATACTTCAACGATAGCTTCCAGGACATGGATCGGCTGAAGGAGGAGATGACGCAGTTTCTTGTCGTGAATTTTCTACAGGCCCCTTCCGCCGATGTTTTGGAAAAACGCGGACCCTGCAATACCCTGGCGCGCCTCAACAAGGGCTCAAAGGAGAAGAAATGAAAACAGAGATCAACACCATTCTGCTGGCAACCAACTTTATGCCGGGTTCCCGACGGACGCTCGATTATGCTGTTTCGCTGGCCAAGCGATTGAAGGCAAAGCTGGTCATTGTGAATGCCTTCGAGCTGGACCCGGAGGCAAACAGTGTGGAATTGGCGGACCACATGCCCAGCCGCACACGCCTTGAGGCCGCAGCACAACTGCATTTGTTTGTTGAGAGCAGCAATCGAGCCGGAGTTCTGGCCGACTCCGCGCTCGTGGAAGGCGTGGTTCCGGATGCGATTCTGCGAGCGATCAAGACATTTCAAGCGGATCTGCTGGTGCTGGGCACCAAGGAAGGCCATCGCGGGCTGGGGCATTTTCTGATCGGTTCGAACGCGGAATCCCTGCTCGAGCGCGCCTCATGCCCAACCATGGTCGTTGGCCCGCACGCACCGATGGACGCAGACGCCAATGCCCTGTTCAGGAAGATCATGTACATATCGAACCTGCGCCCCGCGGCTGCGGCGGCCGCGCCGTTTGCGCTGGCGCTGGGCAAGGCTCTCGGGATCGATACCGAGATCTGTCAGGTGGTGAGAGATGCGCCGCAGGGAAAGCCGGATGTCCCCCTGAAGAAGCGGGTCGATGCGTATTGCACGGCACTGGGGACCATGTTGCCGGAGGTTGAGAGCGAATGGTGCAGTGCCGATTTTCAGATGGGGCGAGCCGTCTCTCCGCAGGCAGTTTTGGAAATGTCGCGGAATCTATCTGTATTGATGGTCGTGGGAGTGCCTCATGCTCCCTTCCTGGAGCGTCATTTGCGCCTCAGCTATCCCTTCCGCCTGCTGGAGACTGCGGCCTGTCCAATCATCACCGTTCGCAGCGAAGTGAGTGGAGCGGAGGAACACGGCGTCAAACCAAATGCATCTGTTTGATTGCGGCCATCGGAAAGGAAATTTGGCAGCCGTAGTGAGGGCCTGAAAGGTCATCGTTTTCGACTTGGATTAAAGACCCCAAAGCAGGCACGGCTGAAAAGGAAACGGACCGTGGCTTACTAATCTCGATCGAACACACGGTGGATGCGGCGGCAGTGTCAGGTCAATGTCTTCGGGACAGTGGAGGGGCACACACACGGCATTGCCCATGCTGCGTCAGCAGCGTTCAGGCGCACTGTCAACAAAGCAGCTCGCACCGTATCCACGATATCGGCATCTAATCCTTACGATTGCTTCCGCAGTCAAGCAAGACTCCTTTTACAGCAATTGGGTGTTTCCTCAAAATGCTGAGCGGAATGGATCGATAAGGTGAAGCGATGACCAAGATAGCGGTTTTGGACGACTGGCAGGGCGTAGCAGAAAGCAGCACAGATTGGTCACCGCTGAGGGCGGTTGCCGATGTGGTCTTCTTCAAACAGACTTTCGACGATGAGGAAGCGGCGGTTCGAAACCTGACCGATTTCGAGATCGTTCTCACGATGCGCGAACGAACTCCGCTGCCTGGTTCGCTGATCAACCGGCTGCCCAAGTTGCGCATGCTTGGCATTACGGGTTCGCGAAATGCCACGTTGGATGTGGCTGCCTGCACGGCTCAAGGCGTGATGGTGTGCAATACGGCCGGAGGCAGCAAGAGCGAAGCTGCCACCGCCGAGCTTGCGCTTGGCCTCCTGTTGAGTGCGGCGCGCGCAATTCCAGCCGCCGATCAGAACATGCGCGCCGGTCGCTTTCAGGAAGGTTTGCCAGTCGGCATAGGCCTGGCGGGAAAGACGATGGGAATCATCGGTCTTGGACGATTGGGCTCTCATATGGCTCGTTATTGCCAGGCGCTGAGCATGAATGTGCTTGCCTGGAGCGAGAATCTGACTGCGGCGAAAGCTCAGGAAGCGGGAGCGAGCCTGGTCTCAAAAGACGAATTGTTATCCCGCTCGGATGCGATCAGTATTCACCTTGTGCTGTCGCCTCGATCGCGCGGGTTGATTGGCGCAGCGGAGATCGCACGAATGAAACCCGGGGCCATCCTGATCAACACGTCTCGCGGACCCATCGTCGACGAAGCGGCCTTGATCGATGCGGTCGCGTCGAGCCTGATCGTTGCGGCACTCGATGTCTACGATCGGGAACCGCTGCGCACAGACAGCCCATTGCGGAGCGCATCGAGCACCATCCTGACGCCCCATCTTGGCTACGGTGTGCGAGACACGTGGACAGAGTTTTATGCGCAGAGCAAGGAAAACGCTCTTGCCTTTCTGAAAGGGACGCCACTGCGCGTCGTGAATCTTGAAGCCCTTGAACATGTTCGCGCAAGTTGACGACGGAATCCTTACTCAACGAAATACAGATTTCGAGACGGCAGCGATTGCAGGCCCCGCCATCTTCAACGCGTCCCTGGCCTTCGTTGCGGTGTTTGTACGACGATCAGCGAGTGCGATCCTTCGAGATGCCAAGTTCGATTTTTGAGGAGTACGGATGAGCGAATTCAAGATGCGCCGCCTGGGAATGGTGATGGGACCAGAGCCGGGAAATCCTCAGGAAATTGAAGGCGTCCTGAATCCGGCGGCCGTTCGGGGCCGTGACGGAGAGCTCTATCTCTTTCCGCGCCTGGTTGCGCGCGGAAACTATTCGCGCATCGGGATTGCGCGGGTGAAGTTCAATCAAGACGGCGATCCCGTCGGTGTGGAGAGGCTGGGCATTGCACTTGAGCCGGAGACCGATTATGAACGACGGCCGGATGGTAGCGGCGGCTGTGAAGATCCTCGTGTCACGTTCATCGAACCGCTGCAGCGATATCTGATGACCTACACGGCATGGTCGCCGCGTGGCCCCCGAATTGCCGTCGCTGTGTCGGAGGATCTCTTTCATTGGAAACGCCTGGGGCTCGCAACTTTCGCGGCGCGCGGCGACGTCGATTTCAGCAATGTGGATGACAAAGATGCGAGCCTCTTCCCCGCGGTCATTCCAGATCCAAACGGCGAACCAGAATTGGCCATGCTCCACCGCCCGCTCTTTCCAGGCACGCGTCCTGAAGAAACCGCTTGCTGCCCGGCTACGCGCGAGGTCGATGTGGATAGGGAAAGCATCTGGATTTCCTACTGCCGAATGACAATAGACCACAGGCCGTTTCGCACCGGAGCGTTCACCTTTCATCATCGGCTCGCGGCTCCCGTCTCGACTTGGGAGCGGCTGAAGATCGGCGGCGGCACTCCGCCGATCATGACCAGGCACGGCTGGCTGATTGTTTATCACGGAGTCAGCGAAGTTGAGGACGCCACTACGAATGAGCGCCAGTTATGTTACTCGGCAGGAGTGATGGTCTTCTCAAAGGAGCATCCACTGGTGGTTCTCTACCGCTCGCCAGTTCCAGTGCTGTCACCGGAACTGCCGCAAGAGCGTCACGGGACCATCGCCAATGTCGTGTTCCCCACCGGCATCGACAGGCGCGACGACCTTGGCTTGCCGGATCGCTTCGATGTCTATTATGGAATGGCCGACTGCCGGATCGGCGTGGCGCGGCTTGACTTGCCAAACCAACTGCCACGGGAAGGATCTGCCGATCCGCCGGACGCAACGGTATAGAGCGCAATCCTCTTGCCCCAGCATTGCAGAAGCATCTTACGAAATGCTGAGGCGGGCAAAGACAGGGATCTTTACTCCGTTCAAGATTGCCGCAAGGACGAGCGCCGCTGCGAATTCACAGGCGACAACGATGAAGGGTAACGGAGCCATAGCGATTCCCCGAATGGCCAGTGTGGAAATGATGGCGAGGTCGGCAACAGAAGACAATACGACCCACATGGTCGGTCGCGGTCCCCAAAAATGGCGACGCTCCCGGATAGCGTACATCATTGCTTGACTTCCATAGATGATTGCGACGACGGCAAGAGTTTGCACTTCACTTACGCTGAGCCGCAGCTTGAATTGTCCTATGGCGATAATCGTCGTGCAAAATGCCAGAAAGAACATGGCCAGCATGGCGCTTGCGATCGTGATGCCGCCGATTCTCCACGAGTTCGGCATTGTCGACGGCCGTACCCTGTCGGTGGTCAACGACATTGCCAGAAAGTCGCCGGTGATCATCACGATGACCATGAGCATCGGCGTCAACACGGCATGTCCCGTCATCACGAGGCCGATGGCCAACAAGAGTACCTGCGTGATCTTCGCGATGGTAGACCGCAGCGCATAACTCAGGATGCGCTGAAATGTGATTCTGCCTTCCTTTACAGCAGCGACAATGCCGCCAAGACCAGCTTCGGTCAAGACCACGCCTGCCGCAGACTTAGCGACATCGGTCGCCGTGGAAACGGCAATGCCAATCTGTGCCTGACGGAGAGCGGGTGCATCGTTGGCGCCATCGCCACACATTCCCACCGCGTGTCCGCTTTTCTGGAAGGCCTTGACGAGATCGTATTTTCCTTCCGGAAGGATGCTGGCAAAGACGGCGAAGTCCTTTGGCGTGATGCGGTCGGGCAGTGGTCCCGCGGGGCAGACGGCACCGTCCAATCCAACGGCATGGGCAACAATCGCCGCCGTAGCAGGCGCATCTCCAGTGACCATCACGGTGCTTACGCCCAGCGTTCTCAACTCCGAGATGAGCGAAGCTGAATCGGCGCGTGGCGGGTCGCTGAGCGCAACAAGGCCGGCAAGCTGCATGGAGTCACGAGGTCCCGCGGCTACCGCCAAAACTCTGTAGCCTTGCTTTTCGAGTTCGTCGGCGATCGCGGCGGCAGCGGGTGACGGAGATGTGATGCCGACGACTACGGTGAAGGCTCCCTTGACGATGCGCTGTGCAGCGCCGTGGGCATCTGTTGCCGTGGCTTCCGATATCTTGTTTGCAGGATCGAACGGCACAAACGTTACCAGCTTTGGCAGGTCCGCGGCTGGCTTGTGCGTAGCGGCAGAGCGAATGGCTGCGTCAACAGAGTCCTGCCCGCCCTCGGAACTTGCCAAGGCCGCCAATCCGAGGATATGAGCTTCGTCAAAACCCGGCATAGGCCGAACGCTTGCGACGGAGAGCTCATTGTCGGTGAGAGTTCCTGTCTTGTCGGAACACAACACATCGATGGTTGCAGCTTCATCGACTGCGGAGAGCCGCGTTGGAAGCACGCCGCGTTTTGCGAGGGCGCGCGCGCCAAGCGCGGCAGCAAGCGTGAAGGTTGCCGGCAGCGCCACAGGGATCGCCGCGAGAATCGCCGTGAGCAACAAGGGAATCATCTCACTCCACGGCATCGCATGGGTGTACGCATAGGCTCCGAGCGTGAGGATGACAACCGAGTTGAAGATCGCGAGGTTGCGCACGATGCGCAAGACAGCCTTCTGCTGCGAACTGACCACATGCGCAGTCCGGACCAGTTCCGCCGTGCGGCCGAATTTTGTGTGAGCGCCAGTCGCCGTGACCTGTGCAGTGGCTTCACCGCGCCGCACCAAAGCCCCCGCATACGTATCCGTGCCGGCGCCAGCTTCGATGGGCAACGATTCTCCGGTGAGCATCGATTGATCGAGCAAGACAGATCCATCGACAATGTGCACATCGGCCGCAACCACACCGCCGAGCGACAGCTTTACCAGATCGCCACGCACCAGTTCCTCAGCTAATATGGTCTTCCAAGCTCCATCGCGCTGGACAGAGGCGTTCAACGCGAGGCGCGATTTCAGAGCTTTCAGCGTAGCCTGGGCGCGGCCCTCCTGAAAGTAGGCAAGGGCGGCGTTGAAGATCAGCAGGCTTGCAATGACCGCTGCTTCCAAATATTTACCCTGTACGAGCTCAAGCACGATGGAGGCTTCGAGCAGCCACGGAACAGGCGCCCAAAACTTGGCCAGTGCATTGCGAAGCGGATGAACAGAAGTATCCGGCATCGCATTCGGGCCGTCCCGCTCAAGACGACTGCGCGCCTCAATGCTCGTGAGTCCGGCAGAAGGGGTGGTCCGATCCGGTTTCGCCGACTTATCGGACAAAGCAGGGACTACAGCGCTCTTTGCACTCATTCATCACCATCTCTGCTATCGCGGGCGCCACCATTCCGAAGCGCGCGTCGGATTGGTCGAACCGTCTATGCCGGGGCAGCCATTGGAGCCACGCAGGCCAGCCTTTTATTCACAAACTCCTGGATGCCCACACAGCGCATCCATTATTAAGGTTCGGTTGCTCGCTCGCTCTGCGTCTGAGCACAAGCGCTCACTTTGAGTGTGGTCGCTCGCACGTATGATTCCAGCAACATGGACTATCCTGACTGAACGAGTAGCTGGATCGTTCACCCCTTACAGCGGCTACATGCAACGGAATTGGAGATTTCGATGAAGGCGATTGCGTTTAACGGAAGTCCGCGAAAGAAATGGAATACGGCAACGATGCTCGAAAAGGCACTTGAAGGAGCGGCGTCACAGGGAGCGGAGACAAAACTCGTCCATCTGTACGATCTGAATTTCAAGGGTTGCAAAAGTTGTTTTGGATGCAAGATCAAAGGCGGTCCGAGTTATGGGAAGTGCGCCATCAAGGATGATTTGACACCGATTCTGGAAGAGGTTGGGAAGGCCGACGTCCTGATATTGGGCTCGCCAATCTACTTCTGGGCGGTTTCGGGAGAGATGAAGTCCTTTATGGAACGTTTGATGTTCCCCTTCTATCGCTATTCCAAAGTTGACGAACCGGCACCGACACTTTTCCCGAGGAAGATTCAGACAGGTTTCATCTACACGATGAATACAACGGATACGCAGTTGAAGGAGAGCGGATTCGACAAAGGCATTGCTCGCAATGAAATGTTTTTGAGCAGAGTCTTTGGGAACTCGGAATCGTTGCTGTGCTTCGACACGTATCAGTTTGACGACTACTCGAAGATCGATCAAGACCGCTTCGATGAGGAGAAGAAGGCTGCCAGCCGCAAGGAACACTTTCCTGAGGATTGCCGGCGGGCCTTTGAGATGGGTGCGCGACTGACCCATGGAGTCGCGGCTCCGGCGGCTAAGCAGCAGTAGCTGAAGCGATGCCGCTCGCACGCGTGCTCTGCGCGGCCCAGTCGGTCACGCAGAGCGCGTCCGCAGCCCGCTACAATCTTGCACAGCGCGTGCGGTCGAGATGATCCAGATGGCGCGCGCTCACAACTCCGCGGAGCGCAGTCTGAGAGCATTGGCAATCACGGAGACGGAGCTGAAGCTCATGGCGGCAGCGGCGATCATTGGGTTGAGTAAGAGCCCAAACGCCGGGAAGAGCACTCCGGCGGCGAGTGGCACGCCGACCATGTTGTAGACGAAAGCAAAGAACAGGTTCTGGCGGATATTGCGCATGGTCGTCAGGCTGAGATGCCGCGCGCGGAGAATTGCACGCAGATCGCCTTTCAGCAGCGTGATGCCGCCTGCTTCCATTGCCACATCGGTGCCGGTTCCCATGGCGATGCCGATGTCGGCCTGCGCGAGAGCAGGCGCGTCGTTGACGCCGTCCCCGGCCATGGCGACGATGGCGCCCTGTTGCTGATGCGCTTTGACGACTGCGGCTTTCTTCTCCGGCAGCACGTCTGCCTCAAAGTCGATGCCAAGTTTGTCTGCCACTGCCTTGGCCGTGGTTGCGTTGTCTCCGGTAACCATGATGATCTTCAGGCCGGCCGCTTTCAGTTCGCGAATCGCTTCGGGCGTTGAATCCTTGATGGGATCGGAGACGGCCACAAGACCCGCGGCCTTGCCATCCACCGCGATCAGCATCACCGTCTGTCCTTCTTCTCGCAGAGCGTCTGCCTGCTTGGCCAACGGCAACGGATCAATCGATAAGGAGAGAAACATCTCGGCATTACCAACTGCAATCTGTTTGCCAGAGACTGTTCCTGTGACACCCTTGCCGGTCACGGAGTTGAAGCCCTGCGTATCGACCAAAGAGAGATTGGCTGCCTCGGCGCCTTTCACGATGGCCGCGGCCAGGGGATGTTCGCTTGCGCGCTCAAGGCTTGCAACAAGGCCCAACAGCTCGGATTCGCTGATTCCTGGCTGCGGAAGGACGGAACTCAACGTCGGCTTGCCCTCGGTAAGCGTGCCCGTCTTATCGATGATGAGCGTGTCGACTTTGCCGAATAATTCCAATGCTTCCGCATTGCGAATCAGGATGCCGGCTCGCGCGCCTCGTCCTGTTCCCACCATGATGGCCATGGGAGTTGCGAGCCCCAGGGCGCATGGGCAGGCCACGATGAGAACGGCCACCGCATTGACCAAAGCGTGTGCAAAGCGCGGCTGCGGCCCGACAAGATACCAGACGGCAAACGTGATGATTGCCGAGACAATCACGGCAGGCACGAAATAGGACGAAACGCGATCCGCAAGCCGCTGAATGGGTGCGCGGGACCGCTGCGCCTCACTCACCATTTTCACGATTTGCGCCAGCAGCGTGTCCGCGCCGATGCGTTCGGCACGCATCACGAAACCGCCCGTTCCATTGACAGTTCCGGCAGTGACCTTCGCCGCGGCGTCTTTTTCAATCGGGATCGGCTCGCCAGTGATCATCGATTCGTCGACGGAGCTGTGCCCTTCCAACACGACGCCATCGACCGGAATCTTTTCTCCGGGGCGGACGCGAAGCCGGTCGCCAACTTGTACCTGTTCGAGCGGCACATCCGCTTCATGGCCCTGTTCGTCCAGCCGCCGAGCGGTCTTCGGAGCCAGGCCAAGCAGTGCGCGAATGGCGCTGCTGGTCTGGCTGCGGGCACGCAGTTCCATCACCTGCCCAAGCAGAACAAGCGCGGTGATGACCACGGCAGGCTCGAAGTAGAGGTCGACCTGGCCACCCTCCCCGCGAAACGATGCGGGAAATATTTGCGGCACGAGCGTGGCGATGACGCTGTAGAGATAGGCTGTACCCGTACCAAGAGCGATCAAGGTGAACATGTTCAGGCTGCGATGGACGAGCGACTGCCAGCCTCGGACGAAGAACGGCCACCCGCACCAGAGAACGGCCGGAGTTGCGAGCGCGAACTCGATCCAGGCCCACGTTTTTGCGGGCAGCCAATGTTGAAGCGGCATTGAGGGCAGCAGTTCGGAGACCATCAATGCGAGCAACGGAAGCGCGAGCGCAACGCTGATCCAAAGCCGCCTCGTCATGTCGGTCAATTCCGGATTGGTTTCTTCGGCAGTGACTTCGCGCGGTTCGAGCGCCATGCCGCACTTTGGGCAACTGCCGGGTTCGGAACGGGTAATCTCCGGATGCATGGGGCACGTGTACTCGGTGCGCATCACCGGCGCAATCACCGTTGCCGGTTCCAGGGCCATGCCGCACTTGGAGCAGCTGCCCGGCCCCATCTGCCGGACCTCCGGGTGCATGGGGCAAACATATTCCGTTGGCTGTTCCGCCTTCGACGGCGGAGCGGCAGGCGCCTTTGGCTTTAAGTATTTTTCTGGATTGGCGCGAAACTTTGTGGCGCAGCCCTGGCAGCAAAAATAGTACGTGCGTCCCTCATGCTCTGCATGGGCAGCGGCAGTCTCCGGATCCACCTGCATGCCGCACACCGGATCGATCGCCGTCGAGTGTTGGAGCAAAGGAAATGCCGCCGGCAACGCCTCAGCCTTGGCGTACTGGCCGGGAGCGCGATCGAATTCCTCTTTGCATCCAGCCGAGCAGAAGTAGTAGCTTTGACCGCGATATTCACTGGTCCCCGCGGCTTTGGCCGGATCAACCGTCATCCCGCAGATTGGGTCGATGGTCGTGGTTTGAGACGTTTTGTCACAGCAGCACATTGTTGCCCTCCTGTTTCTTCAATGTTGCTGACGCATGAGGCGGCGCAATCTTACAGTTGGCTACGACGGCAGGTGCAATCCAGGCATTTATGCTCCGCACAGGCACCGCAGACCGTCGTCAGTTGCCTGGCAATCGCCTTTCGCGCCCGGTGTAGCCGTACGGAAGCGTTGTTGGCGGAAATCTTTTCTGTCTGGGCGAAATTCTCGACGGATTTTCCACCCAAGTCAACCTGTTCGATGGCCGCACGGTACTCGTCCTTGAGATCGTGCAGCACATCGCCGACACAGGCGCAGGCCGTCTGCGCAAGCTCTGGCTCGTAGCTGGATGGTACCTCGCTTGCGAATCCCTCGTGCGCCCGAGTGCGTGCCGCACCTCTGCGGTAGTGGTCTGCGATTGCGTTGCGCAGGATGCGATAGAACCACGCCACAGTGCTCTCGTCGTCCCGAATCTCGGCGCCGTGTTCCATGGCCTTGAGATAGGCCGACTGGAGAATGTCTTCCGCGGTCGCCGCATCTTCCACACGCGCCAGGAGAAAGCCCAAGAATCGATTCTGATGCGCGACAATGCGCTCCAGAGGGAGTTGCAGCGCCATCGGATTCACGCGACTCTCAGTTTGGCTCATCTTCATCCTCGAGGACGGTTTCAGGCTGCTGGATGGCTGCGTTCTGAAGGCAACGGCCCGTCGCGCGTTGGTATCCACTGTCATTTTAAAGATGTTCGGCCCCGCATAGTGATCAAGGTTGAACTTGCCCCTTGCGGGGAGAGGCGGGTCCGACACCACTAACGCGCAGGTTGGCCGCAGTCGCTTTGCGCGAAATTCATCGCCTGAAAGTGGGTCGAATCACCGCATCCTGCATCTTGAAGATTGGTTCGACACGGGCGACCAAATCGACTTCTGGCCCCAGAGCACTGAGAAGAGGAGAAAACCATGCGCATTTTCATGACCGGAGCAAGCGGCTACATTGGCAGTGTAGTCGCCGAAAAAGCGATCGAACAAGGACACGAAGTGGTTGGGCTGGCGCGCAGCCAGGCCTCCCAGGAGAAGCTGAAAAAGCAGGGGGTTACGCCCTTCCCGGGGGATCTTGAATCGCTGGATCTGCTTACGCGCGGAGCGGCGGAGGCCGATGCCGTGCTGCACCTTGGATTTGTTCACGACTTCACCCGTCCCTATGAAGAATTGATCGGCATCGACAAGGCTGCGGTCCGGGCCATGGCGAAAGGCATCGCCGGAACCGGCAAGCCGCTCGTCACCACCTCGGGAACCGGCGTAACGGCACCGGATCCGAACGGCGCGGAGACCAACGAGGACTCGCCCCTCGACCCCGACCCGGTATTGAAACTGCGCGCCGACGCCGAAGCCGATGCGCTCTCTCTTGCCGCCACTGGAATTCGCGTCAACGTGATTCGCTTTGCGCCATACGTCTACGGCCGCGGAGGCAGCGTTTTTGTGCCAGTGCTTTTGAAAGCCGCGGCGGCTCATGGCTTTGCGCCGTATGTGGGCAGCGGCGCCAACCGCACCAGCTCCGCGAACGTGGACGACGTGGCACGGCTTTATCTGCTGGCCATGGAAAAGGCCGAACCCGGCGCCATCTTCAACGGCACGACCGAAACGGATATTTCGTTCCGCGACCTGGCTGAGGCCATCGGCGCTGCCGTGGGAGTTCCCGCAAAGAGTGTCTCCCGCTCCGAGGCCGATGCTCTCTGCGGCGCGTTCATTGCAAGATTCATCGAGATCGGGAATCGCGCCTCCAGCGAAAAGGCAAGGCGCGAGTTGGGCTGGCAGCCGCGGGCAACGTTGGGTTTGCTGGAAGATATCGTTCACGGCTCCTACCGCGCATTTGTAGAAAGCCTTAAACAAAAGGTCTGAGCGGAACACGGCCAAGCGATCGCCTCGGTCTCTCAAGAATGCCGCGGCCGCGTACGCAGCATCGTTCACAAGCGGGGACGACATGCCCCCGCTTATGAATCCAAGTACGCGTGCTGCGGCCTCGCTCCACCTTCGCGCGGCGTTACTTTTCCTTTGGCACCATGCTCCCCACCGGCGGATTCAAAACCTCCGGCACTCCCTTCGCGCCATAGAACACAGCCAGAAAGCGCATCTGCTCGCTTCCCAAGTTGAGCCCGCGGTGCCACTTTGTGCGTGCCTGCAAAAGGGCTTGGCCAGCCTTGAAGGACAAACGGTGGCCATCCTCGAACTCGACCGTCAGAGTTCCTTCCAAAACGTAGATGTACCCGGGAACCGGATGAGTCATCCACTCCGTTCTTCCTCCTGGCGGAATGGTGAGGATCACCGACGACACTTCGGGATTGGGCGTGGAAAGGTAGCTAAGCGGCTCGCCGGCGTCGGTCTCGGAGTCTCTCGAGACCATTGTCATCGTTGCGGTAACAGGCGCCGCCTGGGGCGGGGGCGTGGCTTGCATCATCATGGGATCTCCTTGGGGAAGGCGCGCATTTCGCGTGCCCGGTTACCTTGGAAAGGATGGTACCATATTGATGTGTATACATCAAATTCACCCAACTCCATTCTCTGCGCCTGCACGACCGTAAAGAAACTGGCGCGGGTCCTTGGCCGCGCCTACGACGACGCGCTGGCAGGCACCGGAATCAACATCACCCAGTTCGCTGTCATGCGATGCATCGTGCGCCGCGCCGGCGAACCTCTTTCGCGTGTTGCCGAGGAACTGGAGATGGACCGCACCTCCTTGTATCGCGCCATTGCTCCGATGATTCGCGACGGATGGATTGAGATCATGCCGGGAGCAGACGCACGGTCGCGCTCGGCGAAGGTGACCCATAAGGGAAGGCTATTGCTTGCGAAAGCAGCCAACCGATGGGACAGCATCCAGGAAAGGCTCTTGGGGAGCTTCGGAAAAGACGCATGGAAAGCGCTGGTTGGCGAGCTGAACAGGCTCGCCGATTGCGCTGAGGCGGCGGATGCGCAGTAGCCGTACAACCTTGCCTCCAGACTGCATATTCTTCGTCGCCCGACTTGTCACACGATTGCCGATTTCAGATGTGGCCTGACGTCGCAACATTCGTCAAGTCATCGAGAGAATAGATTGTGTACTTGACGATTGATAATTCCGCTCAGTGAAAGCTCATTTTTTGCCCCTGACACGGCGATGCGATCAGTACTGTCAATCAATGAAACAGACCTCTTCTTCCAGTGCAGGAATGGGGCGCACATTCTGCTGCGATCGACTTCTGTGCAATGGAAGAGCGAGTTCAACGGACTCTTGTTGGGCAAGAGAATGGAATGACAGCCTTGCCCTTGAGTTTCAAACGGCGCGACGCGCACACCCTTAATCGAGCGAGCTTTTCAATGGCCGCTGATTTAGAATCTTGCCCAAGGAACAGAGATGAAGGAGACGCACATGCGGGACAGATCCGGACAGCGGGCAACCCGTGTTCTCTTCAACTCTTTCGCACGCGAAGCTCATGGGAGATGGGCGCCTTTGTTCCGCTAAATACAAGTTCGAAGAAAGTGGCTACCGTGATTTTTATGAATAGGAAGTTCCTTGCCTGGCTCCGTATTTGCCACCGCGTAAAAGCTGTATCGATTGCTCTGTGTGCGCTGCTTTTCTGCTTTCAGAACATGACGTTTGCACAGGAGTCCACATCGGCAGAGGCCAGGCTCGCCTTGGTCGATCCATTTGTTGGGACTGGGCCGGACGGCCACACGTTTCCGGGTGCGACGGTGCCGTTCGGTATGGTGCAACTGTCTCCGGATACGCAGATTGGTCCCTTCAAGCAGAGTTACAAGTGGGCCTCCGGTTATCGCTACGAGGACACCACGATTCTCGGCTTTTCGCATACACACTTCTCGGGGAGCGGGCATTCCGATCTCGGCGACGTGCTGCTCCAGCCGATTTCCGGCGATGTGCGGCTCGAGCCCGGAGACATCGACAAGCCGGAATCCGGCTATCGATCCCGCTTCAGCCACAAACAGGAACGGGCAGAACCGGGCTATTATGCAGTGGATCTTCTCGATTACGATGTTCATGTCGAGTTGACCGCGAGTGCTCGCGTCGGAGTACATCGCTATACCTATCCGGTGGGCAAACCTGCCTACGTCCTTGTCGATCTTCGCTCCTCTATCTACAACTATCCCGGCAAGGTTCTTTGGTCGCGGCTGCGCATCCGCGACGATCGCACGGTCACCGGTATGCGCGAAACCCGCGGCTGGGCTGCAGGACGCCAACTCTACTTCGCGATGCGCTTTTCACAGCCACTTGGGCAGCACAGCTTATACGATCGCGAACCCGTGCCGGTCGAGTACCACGGCTTCAAGACGCCAGGCACCAACCCCGAGAATACGCAAGCGATTGAGGGCCGCGGCATTGTCGCAGTATTCGGGTTCGACCCGCATGCACAGCCCCTCGTGGTGAAGGTGGCGCTCTCGCCCGTAAGCGAAGAGGCCGCGATCGCCAACATGGACGCGGAAGTGCCGGCTTTCGACTTCGACGCAACCCATGCCGCGGCGACGGCTGCGTGGACAAAAGAACTTCAGAGAATGGACATCACAGCGCCCCTAGCCGTGCAGAAGAACCTGTACACAGCGATGTACCATGCGCTGATGTCGCCGAACTTGAGCATGGATGCCGACGGCAGTTATCGCGGCCCGGATAACCAGGTTCACCGCGCCACAGACTTTCACTTCGTTTCCAACCTGAGCCTGTGGGATACCTATCGCGCGCAGCAACCGCTGATGACGCTGCTTGAGCCGGAGGCGCGCACGAGCGATCTGGTGAACTCCATGCTGGCTTCACGACGCGAGAGCCCGTTCGGCATCCTGCCCGTCTGGCAGGAGCAAGGCCTTGAAACATGGTGCATGATTGGCTATCACGCTGTACCGGAGATCGTCGACGCTTACATGAAGGGTATCCGTGGATTTGATGCCGACGAGGCACTCCATGCCGTTATTGCGAGCGCCACGTATGGGGCGTATGGCAGCTTGGACGATTACATGCGGCTTGGCTATGTGCCGGTAGACCACGATGATGAAGCAGCCTCAAAAACGGTGGAATATGCCTTCGACGATTGGGCAATCGCGCGCATGGCTGGAGCGATGCACCGCACGGAGGAAGCAGGCACATTCACCAAGCGGGCTGCAAATTGGCGCAACAACTTCAACACCAAAGATGGCTTTGTGGAACCGCGTCTGCGCAGTGGCGAGTATCGCGTTCCCTTCGATCCAGCCAAGGCGGGAGCGGGCAGCGGCTTCACGGAGGGCAACGCCTGGCAATACTCCTGGTATCAGCCGCAGGATGTGCAGGGACTCATCGATTTGCTTGGGGGCAAGCGGCAACTCATTGCGAAGCTCGACGCAATGTTCGACGCCAAGGTGGATCCACACCAGTACGCCGAGGTTGAGGACATCAGCGGAATGATCGGCCAATACATCCACGGCAACGAACCGAGCCATCACCTTGCCTACTTGTACAACTACGCAGATGCTCCGATCCGCACGCAAGAGAGGCTTCGCCAGATTGTCGAGTCACAGTACAGGCCCACCCCGGACGGCTTGGTGGGCAACGACGATCTTGGACAAATGTCCGCGTGGCTGATCTTCACTTCACTCGGGTTCTATCCGGTCGCGCCGGGGTCAAACGAATATGTGATCGGCCGGCCGTTTGTCGACAAAGCGGTGCTGCATCTTCCCAATGGAAATACTTTCACGATCCTGGCCGAGCATCTAAGTTCGTCGAATGCCTTCATCAGATCGGTAACACTGAATGGCAAGCCGTTGTCTCGCCTATTTCTTCGGCATGAGGAGATCATGCGAGGCGGCGAATTGCGCTTCCTAATGAGCACCAAAGCGGAAGCCACGTGGTCAATGCAGGGATCTGAAGTTCCTTACTCCATGACCCAGGCACATTGAGCACGAGTGCCCGCAAGCGGGCGATGCCGGCCCAGCATGAAAGTGGCCAACTTTTGGTTGCGCACCCAACTCTGTCGCACCATCTCGTTGGCCACCTCGAAATGAATGGAAGTAATCGTGGCCCATCGCCAACTTCCGATGCATGCCGGCGCTACAAGGAACGACGCAGGACCGCGCAGGCGTCCGTAGAACGCACATATAACTTATTGGATGAGCTTGTAAATTCGAATCGAGTATATACCGATTCTCTGTCACATGATTCTTCCTCTGCATTGCCCCCCGTTCTCGCCTACTATTGGCGCACGTTAATTACTTTGCAAATAAAACATTGCGCAGAGTCCTGCGTAGGCCATGGAACGACCCCGCTGAATCAAGACGGTTCAATGAATAAGTGCGTGGCCTTACCCAAAAGGAGAGAAGATTACGCTTTATGGAATAGAGGTGGAATGTGTAAAGAAGATTTCCTTATTCCTCAAGCCATCGCGTATGCAATGTCCTTCCTGTTTCCTGTCTGGCATGGGAAGGATGTTTATGTGGCATTTACATCACAGCCAGACCACGGTGAGCCAGTCCTCGGGCTCTGAGCACGACGAATAGGAGACAGGTACGATGCACGTCCTTCGATTGGATTCCAGATGCTTGCTTGTTGGCGCACCGAGACACTATGTCGTGATGCCTTACTTCGGGTTGTTGCGTTCGACTTATTTTGGGGCGTCCGGAGTTCCAGGGAAAGGCCGTCGGGGCTCAGCATTTCGCAAACTCGGGCGACTGTTGCCTTTGTTGAGTGCGGCACTTGCCTTTCTTTTTGGTAGTTCCGCAGTTATTGCGCAGGCCACAAATCAAATTTCGCATGCGGTTGACATTGGCCAAGTGCGGGCATTAGCGAACCATCGTCCGGCGTGGGCCACAACGAACAACAGGATAGGAGTGGTTCCAGCAGACCTGGCATTGAATCAAATGACAATGGTTCTGGCGCGATCTCCGCAACAGGAGCAAGCCTTCGAACAGCTTCTGGAAGACCAGCAGAACCCGGCATCGCCGAAATATCATCACTGGATGACGCCCGAAGAAGTCGGGGCGCGCTTCGGATTATCCGACTCGGACATCACTACGTTGACCGGCTGGTTGCAGTCGCAAGGCTTACATGTCAATTGGATTGCGCCAAGCCGGACATTCATCGGGTTCGGTGGAACTTCGGCAGATGTCGGTCGAGCCTTCCATACGGAACTGGACTACTATAGCGTCAATAATGCGAAGCATATATCCATTTCTTCCGATCCCATGATCCCGGAAGCGTTATCTCCTGCCATTAAAGCCATCCGAGGATTGTCCACCCCCGACGAACATTCGACGCTGCAGAAAACTGCAATGCCAGCAACATCACCGGACTACACATCTTCCGACGGGGCACACTATTTGATGCCCGGCGATTTTGCAACGATCTACGATCTTCCGTCCGGTCTGACAGGCGCAGGCCAAACGATCGGGATTGTGAGCTGGTCCCGCACCAATTTTGCTGACTTCGCCAATTACAGGACCAAGTCTGGATCCACATTTCCCAATCCAACCGAGCTCATACCGACTGCATACGGAGGCCAAGATCCTGGTTCTGCCGCTACAAACTCAAGCGAAGAAAGCGAGGGGCAAGACGAGGCGACGCTTGATGTAACCCGAGCCGGCAGTGTTGCACCGGGGGCTAACCTTCTGTTGGTTATTTCTTCAACGTCAGGCACTCACGATGGCCTTGGAGCGGATACTCAATACTTGGTTCAAACTTCTCCGATACCCGCACAGGTCATCACGATTAGCTTTGGAGGTTGCGAGTATTATAACGGCTCATCCGGTGTCACCTACTGGGATACGCTGTTCAAACAGGCTGCGGCGGAAGGAATTTCCGTTTTCGTCTCGTCTGGAGATTCCGGAGCCTCTGGATGTGATAAGTCATTCTCAACTCCGCCGGCTGGCCCTATCGCTAATAGCCAAAACGCGATCTGCTCTTCAAGCTATGCAACCTGCGTGGGTGGAACAGAATTCAATGACTCCAGCAATGCATCGAGCTATTGGCGTTCCAGCAACAGCACAGGGTGGTCGTCAGCACTGAGCTACATCCCTGAGGGTGGTTGGAATGAGCCGCAATCAACTAGCTCCGCGCTGCAAGTTTCGGGATCAGGAGGAGGAGTCAGCAAATACATTTCGACTCCAAGTTGGCAGACAGGAACGGGTGTGCCTTCCGCAAGGGCTGGACGATATACGCCGGATATTGCATTTTCATCCTCCATGCATGACGGGTATCCGGTTTACTATGCAGCGGGTGGCGGCAGTGGGCTATTCACTTTTGCCGGGACTTCAGCGGCGGCCCCAAGCATGGCGGGCGTGGCAGCGCTCCTGGATCAAAAGATGGGAGCTGCGCAGGGAAATCTGAATCCGCAACTTTACCAACTGGCCAGCAGCGCACCCACAGCCTTCCACGATGTGACGGTGGCCACCAGCGGAGTCGCCAATTGCAGTATCAATACGCCCAGCATGTGCAACAACAGTGCTCCAGGACCTTATGGGCTAAGCGGAGGCCAAGCTGGGTATTTGACGACGGCTGGATATGACGAGGTCACTGGCCTTGGATCGCTGGACGTTGCGAACTTCCTGAATGCATGGACGAACGCTGCAACGGCTACGCCTGTATTCAATCCTGCCGCAGGAACCTACACCTCCAAGCAAAACGTCACCATCAGTGATGCAACTTCCGGTGCGATCATCTACTACACGATTGATGGAACGACACCGACAACCAGTTCTACCAACTACACCACGGCAATCAGTGTTTCATCCACAGAAACCATCAAAGCCATCGCCACGTCATCCGACTCCCTAACGAGTGCAGTGGCTTCGGCTACCTACACCTTCAATCCGGCAGCGACGCCAATTTTCAGCCCCGCCGCAGGAACCTACGCTACTGCACAGGCCGTCGCCATCTCGGATTCCACCGCTGGCGCAACCATTTACTACACCACCGATGGTACGACGCCAACAACAAGTTCCACTCTGTACACCGGACCCATTACAGTTTCAACGTCTGAGACCATCAAGGCGATTGCCTCGGTCAGCGGCTACATGACGAGCGCAGTGGCCACGGCCAGCTATATCATTCATCCCGCCGAAACCCCGGCCTTCAGTCTCGCGGCCGGACTCTACTCCACGATTCAGACCGTAACGATCAGTGATGCGACGCCAGGGGCAACGATCTACTACACAATCGACGGAACCACGCCATCGGCCAGTTCCATCAAGTACACGGCTCCAATCACTGTTGCCTCTACCGTAACGCTTAGAGCCATTGCAACGGCATCGGGCTACAGTCCGAGTCCAGTCTCCACGGTTACCTACACCGTCAAGCTCCTGGCTGCGACACCAACATTCAGTGTGACGCCCGGTTCTTACACCGTAGGAGTTTCGGTAGCGATCGGTGACTCGACACCAGGCGTCAACATCTACTACACAACCGACGGAACGACGCCGACAATCAGCTCACCGATTTATATTGCTCCACTCACTGTTTCGACGCCGGAAACGATTAAGGCTTTCGCAACCTCCAGCAACAACACCGCTAGTGCTGTGGCAACGGCAACCTACGTTATTTCGACCGGTAACTGGACGTGGATAAACGGCAGCAGCATCGGAAACAAGAGTGGCGTGTATGGATCGCGGGGCGTTGCCGCCTCCTCGAATGCGCCAGGCGGCAGAGATTCGGCCAGTAGTTGGATAGACAAGAGCGGCAATCTTTGGCTCTTCGGCGGTTTGGGGTACGACTCGGCAGGCGGGATCGACCCGCTTTCCGATCTATGGAAATACACCCCCTCTACGAATCAGTGGGCGTGGATGACGGGCAGCACCAAGGAAGACCAGATAGCCGTGTATGGAACGCAGGGCGTTTCCGCATTCACAAACGACCCCGGCAACCGTGAGCCGGCAGGTGGTTGGACTGACAAGAGTGGAAATCTCTGGCTCTTCGGCGGAAACGGCTTTGGCGCCGGACGCGACGAATTCGGCGATTGGGGTGTAGATGGGGATTTTTCCGATCTTTGGGTCTTCAACCCCAGCACGAATCAGTGGACGTGGATGGCAGGCAGCAGCGCACTGAACGTGGGCGGAGTGTACGGAACGCTGGGTGTTGCCGCAGCCGGAAACGGACCGGGCAGTCGAGAGTGGTCAAACACCTGGACCGACAACAATGGCACTCTCTGGCTTTATGGCGGAATGTGGTCCGATTCGCACGGCAAGACAGGACTCTTCAGCGATTTATGGAAGTTCGTGCCATCGACAAATCAATGGACGTGGATGGGGGGCGACAACACGCTGGGGCAGTCCGCAGTCTACGGATCGCAGGGCGTTGCCACAGCTGCAAATACCCCCGGCGGCCGGTTCGGCGCAAATACCTGGACCGATAAAAGCGGCAACTTATGGCTCTTTGGCGGTGGTGGCACGTCCAACGATCTCTGGGAGTACAACACTGCGACGAATCAATGGGCGTGGATCGGCGGCAGCAATGTGAGCTCTCTACCCGCGACCTACGGAACGCTGGGAATTTTTGCTGACAGCAATATTCCCCAAGGGAGGTATTTCGCTGGCACCGCGACCGACGGGGATGGAGATCTTTGGCTCTTTGGCGGTGATAACAGGCTCAACGATCTTTGGAAATACAATCCCTCGAAGAATCAATGGATGTGGATGGGGGGCGGCAACGGAGCAAGCGCTCTGGGAGTATTCGGAACGCAGGGTGTTGCTGCGACAGGTAATTTGCCCAGCGGCAGAGGGGAGTCAAACCTTTGGATGGACGCGGACGGCAATCTCTGGCTCTTCGGCGGACAGGGATGCGATTCCACATGCACAGCAGGCCAGCACTATCTGAACGATCTTTGGAAATTTACGCTTACTGCATCTTCGCTACCGCCGACGCCAATGCCCGCACCAACGCCGACATTCAGCGTAGCGCCGGGAACATATACGGCGTCGCAGACGGTGGCGATCACAGACCTGACGGCAGGGGCGACGATCTATTACACCACCGACGGAACCACGCCGACCACGAGTTCGGCGGTGTACAGCGATCCGGTCACTATTTCGTCGAATGAAACCCTCGAAGCGATTGCGACGGCCAAAGGCTACTCAACCAGCGCTGTCGCCACTGCTGTCTACACCATCGCGCTGCCCGCTGCGACACCGACATTCAGCGTGACATCCGGAACTTACACCACAGCGTTTACGGTGACGATCAGCGATGCGACCACCGGCGCTACTATCTACTACACCACCGACGGAACCACACCGACCACGAACTCGACAGTGTATAGCGGCGCTATCACTGTTTCGACTTCCGAAACCCTTGAAGCAATTGCCACTGCCAGCGGCCATTCCGCCAGCGCCCTGGCCTCCGCCGCTTACGTCATTGCAAATCCTGTACCAGTGATCAGCACCATGTCCCCGGCATATGTCACTGCGGGAGGTGCGGCTTTCACTCTGACGGCCACCGGATCTGGTTTTACATCCAGTTCGGTGATTTATTTTGGAACAACAGCTCTCACAACTCAGTACGTGAGCGCAACTCAACTCACAGCTCAGGTTGCGACGACAAACATTGCCAGCACGGGAACAACAGCAGTCACTGTGCAAACGCCAGCTCCCGGTGGAGGAACATCGAGCGCACTGCAGTTCGAGATTGATTCATCCTCTTCCGGAACGCCCTCGTTCTCATCGGCGGCGGCTACGGTGGCGGCAGGATCATCTGCATCGTATCCGGTAACCCTGCCCTCCGCAGCATCCAGCGTCTCAGTGACGTGCCTGAATTTACCCGCCGGCGCTTCCTGCAGCTATGCATCCAATGTCGTGACGATTACAACGTCGTCCACAACTCCTAAAGGGACGTACCAGATTACTGTGGTCTTTAATGAAACGGTGTCTGGCTCATCGGCCGGGATCATTTTGCCAATTCTTCTTCTCCCTCTTCTGTTTGCGCGAAGGAGACTCACCGGGCGCGGAATCTTGTTCGCATGTCTTGGTCTTGCCCTCATCGCTGGGTCGGCCCTCAGTATCGGCTGCGGAGGCGGGGGAGGTTCCAGTTCCACGCCGGTCACTCCGACAAACCCGACCCATCAGGTGACGAGTTCGGGAGCAGTCAGCCTCACGATCCAATGAGAGAAATGTGCCAGTGTACAGAATGCCGACCTGCCGACCACGGTTCCAGTGCTATCCTGGCGCTGGAACCGTGGTCGGTATACCATTCTGTGACGCAACAGTAGATATCTTTCGCCACATCTTCATTCCATTTCGCAAAGCCAAATCATGCCAGCTTTTGCTTCGGCTGAATCCATGTAGTATTCTCCCATCAATCTCCACAAATAGATTCTGTTGCAGCATATTCCTGCACGGACAGACACACTTGATGAGTGGAGTGTATCCACAGTAAGGCAGAGCATGAACGGGCAAGGCAGCTTGCAATCGATTCGGCGATTATTTGAGATTCTTTTCCCCTTGAGCAGCTCTGGACGAGAAGACTATCTTGCCTCGCATCCAGAGTTTTCAGAGGTGGAGGTGAACGAGGCGCTGCAGTTGTTGCAGACCGACGGGGACGATGGCGCTCTGCCTCCCCTGGATACCATTTTGCCTTCCGCACTCATGCCACACAAAGAGCTACAGCCTGGCGATCTTCTGGGACCTTATCGCTTGGTTCGCCTGCTTGGCAGCGGGGGAATGGGTATTGTTTACGAGGCGGTGCGGCATGAAGGCGATATTCGCCTGCGTACTGCGATTAAGCTTCTGCACCCAGAGCTGTGTACACCGGAGTGTTTGCTGCAACTACGCGGCGAAGTGTCAAAGCTCGCATCTCTATCGCATCCCCACATTGCTCGACTGATTGATTGGAATCTGAATCAGGGCGGCGACAGTTACTTTGTTATGGAGTATGTCGAAGGCGAGTCGTTGACGAAATTCAGCCGCATCCATTCGCTCGACTTGCATGCCCGTCTGCGGTTATTCCTCGATGTGTGCGCGGCTGTTTTCCATGCGCACCAGAACCTGATCGCACATCTTGATCTTAAGCCAGAGAACATTCTGGTGAGCGCTTCCGGAGATGTCAAGTTGTTGGATTTTGGTATCGCCCGCACTTTGGCGAAGGCCAAGCCCGACGTCAGAAGCAGCCCGCTGTGCGCTGTCTCGCCACGCTATGCAAGCCCTGAGCAGATGAGTGGCGGTCCGGTATCCGCGCTAAGCGATGTTTATTCGCTTGGGATTGTGCTGCGCGAACTGCTCGCCGACTCATCTAGATCAACGGGGGACGAAACTCCGACTTTGGCCCCATCTTCTGAGCTGCAAGCCATCGTCGCGCGCGCTTCGGCAGAGGAGAAGGACAAGCGGTACGCCTCGGTCGATGAGCTGAAGCAGGACATCCTGCGCTTTCTTGGGATGCGTCCGGTGCTGGCCCTTCCACAGACGCGATTTTATCGGCTGAGTCGCTTTTTCCGTCGTAACTCATTGCAGCTTATGACACTGCTAGTGGCAGCATCCACGCTCATTGCAGTTCTTGTTGCCTGGTACATGCATCGCGAAGAGCGGTTGGAACATCTGCGCGCCGAGCATTTGCGGCAGTCTGTCCATCAACTTTCAAGCACGATCCTATTTCCCCTGGAAGACGAGATGCGCAACCTTCCTGGAGCCACCCCAGCCCGCATGTTGGCGGTACAAACGGGGCTGCAGTTTCTGAGAAGCCTTGCTGACGAGGGCAGCAATGATCCGACATTGATGACTGAGATTGCCAGCGCCTACTTGAAGCTCGGAGACATTCAGGGCAATCCCGCGAACTCGAACCTCGGCGATGAAAAGGGTGCTCATGAGAGTTTTGAGATGGCCCGCCGCCTGATCAGCAACAACAAAACTCCCGAGGGACGCTACGTTTACGGCGTCGTTCTCACGCACGAAGGCGATCTGGTTTACGAACAAGGGGACAAGCAGACTGCGGCACGGATGTACGGAGAATCCATTCAGGCTCTCTCTGCATTGGATCGCGGAGGGGTCGCCAACATGAAGGTCAAGGAAAGCCTGGGGCTGGTGCTCAACGATCTGGCCGACCAGCAGTCAGAGGAGGGGCACGACGACCTAGCCCGCCCCAACTACGATAAAGCTCAGGAGTTGGCACAGCAGCTGCTGCAGATGAAGCCGGAGGATATCAACTTCAAGCGCGAGTTGGCTCGCTGCTACAGCCGCCACGGTGATCTTGCATGGAACGCAGGAAACTGGCAGCAAGCGGCCAATGCCTATCGTGTCAGCTTTGACATCTATGATCGCTTGCTGCGTCAGTACCCCGACAATATCAAGGTTCAGCACTCATGGATTGCGGGGGCCAACAACGTTGCCCTCTCCGACGAGAAGCTCAACCGCCTCGGCGAAGCGCTAGACCTCTACACGCGCGTCGGGCAGCGTGAGGCCCGCGCCGTCTCACTTGATTCCGGCAACAACATGGCGTTGCGTGACCAGGAGGTTGGCTACTCCAACTTGACGCGCGTTTTGTTGCAGCTCAATCGTCTCACTGCGGCCGAAGACTCGTGTCGTCATGAACTGACAATCGCCAGAACACTCTGGAACCAGAATAAGCAAAGCGCCGAAACCATCGACGACCTCTCTGGCCCTGAAGAACAACTGGCAGAGATCGAAAGCAAGAGGCATCATTACCCAGCTGCGGTTGCAAACGAAAAACAGGCTCTGGATCTACTGCAGGAGAACCTCCGAAACAGCGGGTCTGCGGCAAGCCTTGTGGGCGTGATTGATGGCTTGGTGCGGTGGGGAAATTACGAGATGGATCTTGCCTTGGGCACTGCAACTGCGAAGGACATTACGTTGAAGGCAGTTTCCAGAAGTGTAGGCGAGTTGCATCAGCTTGAAACTCGCCTTGCCCGAGGGAGTGCAGGGTACAACGAGCGAATGGGCAGCATTCACGCGCTGGAGGAACGGCTGGAAAAACTCCGTGAGCAGTAGCTGGATGGATTCACGCGTTCGCTTCCGGTAGGGAGGCCCACCCCAGGCGTTGTTTAATCCACGCACGAGCGAAACGCCAGTCGAGTTTGACGGTCTCCCGCGAAACGTTCAGCACCTCCGCTGTCTCCTCCTCCGTCATGCCCGCAAAATAACGCAATTCAACGACCTGCACCTGCCGTTCGCTGACTTCCCGCAACTCCGACAATGCCTCATCGATGGTGAGCAAGTCGGCCATGTGCCGGTAGTCGTTGTTCTGTATCGGGTCGATGCTGCCCAGATGCTCTGGAGGAGTGCGCTTGTCCGCGCTGCGATGCCGCGCATAGTCCACCAGGATATGCCGCATGGCGCAGGCCAGAACATAGACGATCTGCTTCTGATCGATCAGCTCGGGCATTTTTCCGCTGCAAACCCGAAGATAGGCCTCATGCACCAGCGCTGTTGGCTGCAGGGTATGGCCGCAACGCTCCATCTTCATGTAATAGGCTGCGAGCCGCCGCAACTCCTGATATTGTCCGGCATTCAGTTCGTTATCAGTGTTGCTCATAAGATGTCGATGGACAAACGGTTCAATTTCGTTTCCGATCAGGCCTGTTGGGGCGCGGCATCATTACAGCGCTGGCGCGGCCGGCGTGAAGTCGCACGCTCGGGTTTTACAAGTTCGGCAATCTCAGGCTGGATACGGTAGTCGACCCAGAGATTTCTTCCCCGTGGATCGGCCTGCTCCTCAATGGGATGGGCACCATCGAACCTCTGGCATCGGACACGTCCAGGCTCCTGCTTTGCGTTCCAATCGCCGAGGTCCTACCGGCCATTTGCATGCGTCAGCTCTTCCGACGGCACTTTACGAACGATTTCTGAAGGCGTGGATTAGTCGCAATTATACTACCGAGCCTCTGGCGCAAAACAACTTGGCCACGATACAGAGGGGAACATCCGGTATTCGAACGCAGTTGAACAGACGTCGAACAACCTCGAACGCAGTCCGAGGTTGTTCGAGTTGCAATCGATGGTAGCTTCCCATATCTGCCGTCCTAAGCCGTCAGGCTTAGGGATGGTGTCTATCTCCGGAACGAGCGCTGCGAGACGGCCATTCCGAGCACATTGACGAAATGATGTTTGCCGAATCAGGTGGGTTTGCACGCAATGCAAGCGAAGTGGGGGCACGGTCACTATTTCTGCACGGTTAAGCCTCTGCCATCTGACAATCAGATTCAGAAGGCCTATTGCATTCAAAATTCGAACAACGTTAGTGTCGGGTTGTGCTGACGATACGGGCCATATCGGGCGGTATCGGGTATGCCCAGCGGCATCTCGAACACAGCGACTACTACGACGAACACGGCCGCGTCCAAGGCGAGTGGCATGGGCGCGAAGCGGAGTTGCTCGGGCTTCGCGGCGAAGTGAAACGGGAGCGGTTTGAAGCGGTGTGCGAGGGACTGTACCCGAAAACGGGCGAGTTCCTACAACCTCGCCACAGCGCGGACCACATCGCAAGGATGGAGGCGAGAAAGGCAGAGGACGGCCGCTCTACGATCTGACCTATGACGGTGCCGAGGGCCGCTGGAAAACGCTCCCGGTATCGGGAATCTATGATCGACGGGCGTACCTGCGCACACCACTGAAGACGATCCAAGAACGCATAGGAGACGCGCTCACCGGATCGTTGACTTTGGATGGGTATGGCGGAAAGCCTGAGTAGGAATGAAACCTTGAGGCCGCGCGGCTCGTTGACGCGGAGCTTGAGAAAGCTGAGAGGAATGCCGGGAAGGACGTGCAGGATGAAGTCAATGCCGTGGAAATGGCAGCTTAGCCCCTATCAATACAAAAGGCTCAGAAGATCAAATCTTCTAAGCCACTGAAATTCGATAGTTTTTGGGTTGCGGGGGCTGGATTTGAACCAGCGGCCTTTGGGTTATGAGCGACCTGAGATTTCGGTAAGTATCGGACAACAGGGCACGAGTGGAAACCCTGAGATACCCCTGGGAACGGCTGGAACAGCTTATTGGGGACCGTATGGGGACTTGTTTGGCTATTGCCCAACGATGTGCCCAACGATATTGCCCAATGGCGTGGTTTGGTTGTCGGTCGAATTCACGTTTGACCAATAACCATGCGCCTAGGACGATCGGGGACCGATTTTCAGGTCGCCCCAATGAGCGCCCAATGACGTGCTGCTCTGCCGTCAGCCGAGCGCGACTGGCGTCGCCTCTCTCAGAGGACCAATCATGATTCTTCAGCAACCATCCACATATCTGGAAGGCAATCAGGACATCGCCAAATTTGCTGATTTGCCCCCGAAGCCGCCACGTTCCAAACTTGAACCCCACCGCGAACTGATCCGTGAACTGCGACGCAAAGGGCGCACGTATCGTGAAGTTGCGCATCTCTTCCATGAGCGGCTCGGGCTGTACGTTGCTCCGAGCACTCTCCATTCCTTTGTCAAGGTTCGGGCCAAGCATCGCAAGCGAACACAATTCGAATTGCCTCCTCAGGAACTCGCAGTGGCGGAGTCACCGGCGCTCGACCGCGTTGCCGCCCTCAAGGCAAAGCCAGCGGTACGGAGTTCAAAGCCTACCCGTTTCGTCTTCCGTGAAAACGAACCTCTGACCCTGACGAGCAACGGAGGTGAGCAATGATGGCATATTCAAAACGTGTTGTCTTTACCATGGGCGGCAAGGGCGGCGTCGGCAAAACGGGCGTCATGGTCTCCTTGGCCGAGTGGTTCGCATCGAACGAGATTCCCGTCACATTGCTCGACCTCGACACGGAGAACAAAGCGCGTGGTTCGTTGAAGCACTTCTTCAATGGCACCGTGACCAAGGTCAACATTCATACGCCTGCGGGTCTCGATGCCTTCGTCGATTATCTCGACGGTGGGACGCCGATCATTCTTGCCGATATGGGTGCGGGTGCCGGACAGGTGGCCGCCGATTGGTTCGAGTCGATGTATGAAGATGTCGCCGCAACTGGCGTTCGCTTTACAGCAGTCGGTGTGGTCACGCCAGACCCGGCCAGCGTTGAAAGCGTCCTTGCCTGGGCAAGCCGCCTTCAGGATCGGGTGGAATATGTCATTGTTGAAAACGCTACAAGCGCCTTGGCGGATTTCACCTACTGGCGGTCCACCGAACAGGCAAATCGCTTCCGCGAAGCATTCACACCGGAAATCTTGCAGATGGAGTTTCGGCTTGCGGAACTTGAAAACCCTGTGCGGCAACATGGAGTCCAACTGGGACAAGTTGCAGACCGCAAGGCCGACGTAGATGAGTTGAAGAGGGCTTCTCTCGTTATGCGCGCCCAGAGCTATAGACGGCGGCTCTTCTCTGAATTCGACCGTGCAAGGCAGGTGTTCTTGCCATGAGCGCAGCTCCCATTCCATCCAAGCTCGCAGTTGTTCCGGAGGGAGAGCCGACGCTGTTCGACTCTCTCGCCCGGCTTGTGCCGGATGAATTGCAGACCGCATATTATCGCGTGCTCGCGCATACTCGGACGCTCAGCCCGGACGATGAAATGCTGCGCATTCTCGAAGCGATGGGCATTCTGGCCTTGCTCACCCGCCACACGCCAAAGGATATTGCCGATGAGCGCGAACGCTTTCAGGAAATGCTTGATCTGCATCGGCAGTTTTCGGATAAAGCGCAACAGAAAATGCTCGGCTATGTTCACGAATTGGAGGCGCGGATTTCTGCTCTACCCGGCGAAATTGAAGCCGGTCTTGATCCGCAACAAATTGCGAAACTACTGGGCGAAAGTCTGCGTCAGCACTTTCTTCAATCGGGCATAACGGCTACGGTTAAAGGTCTGCAAACAACCGGCGCGGCACTGACGTCCGCCCAAAAGGAACTCTCCACTGCTCTGCGTACTTTGTCGGATTCGCACGGCGGGGTCGTCGCTCAAGTAGAGTCTGCCAACAACCGATTGACCTATTCCCTGGAAAGCAGGGCTAAGACGGTTGACGCGCTCTTGCATGAACTGAAAAACGATGTGCTGCGCATCTGGATTCCAATGGCTTGCGGCGCGGCACTCCTTATCGGTCTGTTTGCCGGTATAGGGATTAAGGGTTGTCGGGATGCGTCTCTCGCTGCGGTTGAAACACCTGTGCCGACAGTAGCGCAGCCCGCTTCCTCCCCTCCAGATGGAAAGAGCGTACCGGATGCCAATTCAGGTAAACCGCACCATGTCCGGCGGGAGGCAAAACCCGGCGCTGAGCCTGAACGATAGAGGCGTTTTGTCTCGCTCAATGCTGCTGCATCTAACGAGAAATAGAGGGTTTCGCAAGCGTTCGCTGGTGCGTTCGATCCAGGCGATTGCGGAGCAAAACACTTGACAATCGGCGGGTATGCTCGTATAGTGGTAGATGACATACCCGCCAAGCCTCTCCCTGGAAACAGGTGAAGCTCAAATCGGCGGGTTTTTCTTTTTCCTATGAAATACAGTAAGCCCCATCTTCCATACGAAGATCAAGTCGATTTACTGATCCGTCGCGGTCTCGCTTGCGCAGGCAGGGCGAGTGCGCTGTTTTGGCTGAAACGAATTGGCTATTACCGTCTGAGCGCGTATTTCATACCCTTCAAAGACCCCGCCACCGACAATTTTCGTCCGGGAACCAACTTCGAGCAAATCATTGATCTCTATCGATTCGATGCCGATCTGCGGCGGCTCGTGCGCGAAGCCTTGGACAGGATTGAGATCAGCGTTCGCGCCGTCATTACATACGAAGTAGGAAAAGACTTGGGCGTTTTCGGTTATGCTGACGCGGCCAATTTCGCGGCGACATTCAATCATGCCGACTTCATAAAGATTCTCCGACGCGATGAGAGGAGATCGACCGAGGTTTTCATCGGCCACTACCGGACCAAATATACCTCTGAAACGGAATTGCCCGTGTGGATGGCAACGGAACTGATCAGTTTCGGCGCGTTATCGAAGATGTATGAAAACTTGAGGACCAGCCTCCGGAAGAAAATCGCCCGCGAATTCAATCAGCCGCAACCCGTTTTTGTGAGCTGGCTCCATGCTTTAACGGCGGTCCGTAACGTCTGTGCGCATCACAGCCGGTTGTGGAATCGAGAGCTTGCCGTCAAGCCGGAATTGCCCGTGGCGTGGAAGGCAAGCGGCATTGGCAATGACCGCTTGTATGTGATCGCGCTGATCATTCAGACGCTACTCGCCGATATTGCCCCTGATTCCCGCTGGAGCGAGCGGCTCAAGGCTCTTTTTAACGCTCATCCAACGGTCAATCTTCGTGCGATGCAATTCCCCGCCAACTGGCAGAACCTCCCGCCCTGGAGTTGAAAGCAACCTTGGCGGCTTCTGCGTTTAACACCAAAGGGCGGGTTGAGTCAGAGGGTGCCGCTCTTGAATAGTCGAAGATTTCAGGAAGTTGCATTTACGGCGGTCTGCGCGGTTCTGCTGCTCGCGGCAGCGTTCGGCAAGCATTCCTATGGCTTTTACTTGGTGCTCAGGCTCGTTACCACCGTGGGCGCGGTCTACTGGGCATGGAGGTCGTACAAGGCTGGATTGCGGGCTTGCGCCTGGGCGTTTGTTTCCGTGGCGCTTCTCTTGAACCCGTTCTTGCCGGTCCGGATGCAACGCGCGCAGTGGCAACCAATCGACTTGTGGTTGGGCATCCTACTGTTCGGATGGTCAGTGTATTGGCTCATCTCTAAAAGGAAGTAAATGCACTATCAGTTTTCAGTGGCGCGCCGCATTGAGTTCGCGAAATACTTTATGCAGGCTTGAGAATCCCTGCCCCACAGGAGGAAATGGCTATGCGCGGTAAAGGAAAACAAGTGAGAAAGTACAAAGGGTCGGCTTGCCCAAAGTCACTCGCGCCGATAGGAGAGAGATGCAGCGCTGGGAATCCACCACAAATTTTAATTGCACATCCTGAGCCATTGATCGGAAAAGAGCTTATGCAAAGAATCCGTACCCATTCCGTCTACCGTTGCACATATTGCGGTGTTGTCTATATCAACATCGGTGTGCCCGGAATGGAGAGTATCCTTGGATACTGGACTCCTCAGGGATTCAAAGCTGCCGTGTAGCTCTATAAGAGTGGCGATTGCTCGGATTCGGCGTTGTGTGTTTGGGTATCAGCAGTCGTCCGCATTGCTTGCTTTAGCAAGCACAAAATCGCGCGCGTTATCAAACCGGCACGGAATCTTAACAATGCCGCATTGATCGATGTAACCCCAGACCCCTTCACGGCTCTTGACTCTGGCGAGTCTATTTGAGAAATCACCTGCATCGCGAAACTTCGGTTCCACAACAAACACGCCAGACGCGTCCTGGAATCCCCAGAAATCACCTACTTGAACGCGTGACAAACCTTCTTTCAATTGCAGATCATCGTCAGATTCAGTCTCAGTGGCTGGCACGGCGCTACCGGCAGCGTCAATCCAATAGGGCCTCTCAGAATCCCAACTCTCAACCTGTGATTTTCCGTTCCTAAAACGACCGGCACTCCAAAGCTGCGGCTCAATTACGAACGCCCCGGTATTGTCAATGTATCCCCAATCGCGTTCTATGCAGACAGCAGCCATGTTTTCGCTAAATCCATCGGCGGCGTCAAATACTGGATCGATAACAAGCTCGCCGTTACCATTCACGAACCCAACCTTTTCGCCGACCAGTACACGCGCCAATCCCCCAGAAAAATCCCAAACGTAATCGTATTTTGGCGGCACGGCATATTCCCCTTGAAGAGTGATTGCGCCGAATCGGCCTGCGACCTGTACAATCGCAAATCCTTCGCAGAAATTTGCCGCCTCATCAAACTCCAGACCTCCAATAGCTCGGCCTCCAACATCAATAAATCCTGTGCCGCTCATTTCCTTCACTGCAACTCTGGCAACCCCATCTTTGAAAGGCTCAGCACAGACAAACTGCGGCGGCACCAAAGTTTCACCTGCCATATTCATATATCCAAGCGAATTGCTGGGTAGAACACCCGGCTGCTGCCCATAACGAAAAAGAAAACGCTCTCCATCCGCAGCGGTCATTCCATGGTCAAAACGCCACGAGATAAGGACTGGGCGTGCATCTCCGTCAGCGGATGTGCTACAACACGCCTTGTTTTCAGAGAAGCATCCTACCCACGCGTAGGCGGGCGGGACAACGAATTTACCCGCCTGATTAATGAACCCCCACGCCCCATTCAGCATGGCGGCAGCAAGACATAACGGTTCGTTTCTGTTCGACAGAAGAGCGGTTGCTGCCTGACGACCACGAGCAATCAGACTCGAATGCGCATCCGAACGGATCAGCAGTGAATTGCTGGATTGCGGGAGTATCAGGAGGTCATGTGTATCGCTCATCGTCTTCTACCTCCTGGACAATAGCCCCTTGGAATAGAGCAAGTCGAGGCTGGCTTTTGCATCGGAAAGCCCCTGATCTGCCGCCTTGCGATAGAACGTTGCGGCCTGTGCGTAGTCCCTTTGCACACCTTTGCCTTCTTCGTAGAGAACGCCGAGGGCGAACTGAGCATTTTCATCGCCCTGGTTAGCTGCTTTTCGATACAAATTGGCCGCTTGGGTGTAGTCCTGCGGCACACCCTGTCCATTTGAATAGAGATAGCCAAGGTTGAATTGTGCAGCGGCATAGCCTTGGTCAGCTGCCTTCCGAAACCAAGTGGCCCCTTGTCCGTAATCCTGTGGCACACCTTGTCCCTGCTCATACAAATAGCCGAGATAGCACTGTGCTTCTAACAAACCTTGGTCCGCTGCTTTATAAAACCACTCGGCAGCCTTCGCGAAATCTTGCTGGACACCCTGCCCGACATAATGAATAACACCAAGGTGATACTGAGCGGCGGCGTGGCCCTTACTTGCTGCTTTCAGAAACCACATTCCTGCCAGCGCATAATCTTGCTGAATAACATAATCTTCAGGGTTTTCCGACAAATTGTTGCCTTCGTAATAGAGAGAGCCGAGATAGTATTGAGCGTCGGCCTCGCTTCGCTCCGCAGCTCTCGGAAACCTTACTGAATTCGGAGAATCACCCTGCTGGGCACCTTGGTCGGTAGCATATTTGCCCAGAGGCTTATTGACCAGATAGTTGGCGACACCGCTTGTTAGCCGTACAGCCTCCTGGTCCGAGCAACCAACATACCTGCAAATCGCAGTCATCTGCGGGATGCCTCTATCCTCGATGTATTTGCGAATCGCTGGAAGCCAGAGCCGCTGCTTTTCGTCTTGACTCATGGCAAGGGGATACAAACAGTAGGTTAGCCACAACAAGCCCTCACCATTTCGGGAGAGAAAATAACACCAGTAAGGAAACTGCTGGTCGAGTCTTTGGACAAAGGCCCGAACTTCAGGAATCTCCCACAGTTCACGCGAATCAGAATCATAGCCTGTGCAGCGTAGGTCCACTCTTTCACAAAACTTGGTTGCAGCGTCACGTTCAAGCAATTGCTTCAGCACGGCCATTACATCGCTTGTATCTCCGGCTTCGATGTCCCCCTTGTCAAAATCCAATACCACGAAGTCGAAATCCATCAAACGGGAGGCTTGCTGCGTTTGGGGTGCGCGAGTCCAAAGATTGGAGGCATCTTTGCGACCCCGAGCGATGAGACCGCAGCGAGCGCCCGATTGAGTAAGGTGAAACTTGCCGTTTCCGGGAATGTGCTGGATAGCATATTTATCGGCCACGCCTCTCTACCTCCGCCGACAAAGTGGCATGCTTTTCCTTTGCATTGGCTATCCTCTCGTGGACATCTGCCGCAAGTTCGGCAAGAAGGTCTCGGCCCTCTTGTTGAGCAACCTCAGCGTCCTGCTTCAATTGCGCGATTTCACTGGCGCGTAGGCTGCTCAATTCGCTCTCGATTGTCGCTATGTTCTTCCTTGCCTGATGGATCTGGCGAATGATGCGAACCAGTTCAGTCCCAACGCCTTCCCCCTGGACAGATTCAGGCGAGTTCCCAAACTCATCCAAGATGCGCTGAATAGCTTCTGCATCGCCCTGGCCGTAGGCCTCGTTTAGCTGCGCCATCAGACGGGTACGGAGCTGCCGGTCGGCTTCATCCTTGGCAAAATCGGGATGAAGGCGCTTGGCGGCCTCGCGAAAGAGGCTCTTCAGGTCCGCCGACGGCTGGAAATCTCGCGCCTTCGATGCCTCCCCATGAGTGGCCTCGTGGGTTTCCTCCGCCCGCTTGCGCGTTTCCTGGGCTCTCTGGCTTGCCGTCGCCGAGGGCTTGAGAGAGGCTTCAGTCTCTGCAATTTTGGCTTCCCAGTCGTCCAGTTCGGCATACAGAACGCCGATTTGGCGTAAATAGCGACCTTCGAAGCTCTTCAACTGGGCGCGCAGATCGGCCAATTCCAGCTCGCGCTCTGCTAAAGCCGACCGAACTGAGGCCAATTCCTCGCGTTTGCGGAGAAGCTCCTCTTCCTCTGGCGTGAGTTTCCTGACGATCTCACTTGACATGGCTGAATGTCCCCGTGGCTTCAATTATCCATCATCAAGACGGTCAGTTTGGCAGCGCATTTGGACGTAAAAAAAAACTTGCGCCCAAGCTGTCGATGCATCAAATAAGCCCTCAGCGGTCAAACACTACTTTGGCTAGGACATTGTAGGATCGCCCCAGATACTGCAGACCTGCAAAGCGGAAGGTAAGCCGCTTATCAGAATCGGTTAGCGCTTGAGGGGCCACTATCATGATGGCAGTCGGATGCATGAGCTTTGAACAGAACTTGTGAAACCAATCGTCGAAAACGTCTCTCTTTCCGGACAATCGAACTCTAGCGGGCGGCAGCCAATCCAAGTCCTCGATTGAGGTCTCAGGGAGTGTGGCATCAATCGCAGCGAATGCTTTTGACAATCGGTTCTTAAGGTCTTCTACATCCAAGCGAAGCGCTTCATTCAAGAACAGGGCTCTACTTTCCGCGTTTTCAAACACAATTGGCAGCAGCAAACTGAATTCGAGAAGATTCCGTGTGACGAACGCCAAAAACTCCAGGGGTGCATGCAACTGATTCGCGAAGTGAACCGACCAAACGTCCAAATATCGGATGAAATCCGCGACGAATATACTGTCGGTTCGCGCCTCTGCTTCGGGCAGGAGTTCATCCCTCAAATAAGTCTGGAGTTCGGTGATCCGGGCGAGCGTCCGTTCTGGCGTGTAGTCATTTGGATCAAACGGGTTGTCATTGTCGGACATAGTCGCAGTCTAAATGGTCTCCGGTCAACCGCTCGAACGCAATCGAACAACCCTCGATCCTCCTCGAACATGATCCGAAGTCAATCGAATCGCGTTCGATGCAGGTGGTCAGTGAAGGCACTCCTAAGCCGTTAGGCTTAGGGATGGTGTCTATCTCCAGAACGAGCACAGCGAAAAGGCAATTCCGGGCACATTGACGGAATGATGCTTGCGAAATCAGGCGGCTTCAGCGGCGATGTGGAGCACTGTCTCTATCTCCGCTTGGTGAGTCGCTGCTATTTGACAATCGGATTCAGAAAGCCTCTTGCATTCGGAATTCGAACAGCGCTAGCGTTGGCTTGTGCTGACGATACGGGCCATGTCGGGCGGTGTCGGGTATGCCCAGCGGCATCTCGAACACAGCGATTACTATGACGAGCATCGTCGTGTGCAAGGCGAATGGCATGGGCGCGGAGCGGAGTTGCTCGGGCTTCGCGGCGAAGTGAAACAGGAGCAGTTTGAAGCTGTGCGCGAGGGGTTGCACCCGGAAACTGGCGAGTTTCTACGACCTCGCCACAGTGCGGACCGCATGGGTGTGGATGGAAACGAACAAAGCAAAGGGCGGTCCCTGTACGATCTGACCTTTTCCGCGCCGAAGTCGGTTTCCATTCAAGCCTTGGTCGGTGGGGATGAGCGTCTGATTGCGGCCCATGACAAAGCTGTCCGAGAAGCACTTGCGGAGACTGAGGGCCACGCTGCCACACGCGTTCGCTTGAACGGCGCAAACGAAAATCGAACAACGGCAAACATGGTAGTTGCGTCGTACCGCCACGACACCAGCCGCGAACTCGATCCGCAACTGCACACACACGCTGTAGCGGCCAATTTGACCTATGACGGTGCCGAGGGCCGCTGGAAGGCACTCCAGGCATCGGGGCTGTACGAACGGCGAGCGTACCTGACAGAGGTCTACCGAAACGCGCTGGCGCGCGAGGTGCGCGGCCTGGGATACGAAATCGAGACGCGCCGCGATGCCAAAGGCAGGGACCATGGATTCCAGATTCGCGGCGTCTCAAATGAGTTGCTCGAAAAGTACAGCGTGCGGAGCGCACAGCGAGACGCCGCCATCGAGGAATTCGCAGTGGAGCATGGCCGCAAGCCAACCGATAACGAAGTTGCCGTTCTCATCCGTGAATCTCGCGCGGACAAGCTGGCGGAAATCGCAACGGAAAAGGTCAGAGAGCAGCAGCAATCCCGCCTTGCTCCGGAAGAAAGACAGACGCTGCAACATCTCGGCGCGGAGTCTCTTGAACGGAATCCGCGCATCCATCACGAATTCTCGCAGGCATCGGAATCTCTTCAGTACGCAAAAGAGCATCTCTTTGAACGCAACTCCGTTGTACGTGACCACGAATTGATGACTGACGCTCTGCGCCATGGGCGTGGGCAGATTGACCCTGGTCAATTACGCGGCGCGCTGGAACTGGAGCAGTCGCAGGGTACACTTATCCGCGCCGGGAACAATCTCGCCACACGCGAAAGCCTTGAACGAGAACAGCGCATGATTACGACAGTAGATGGTGGCGTCGGGCGCTTTGATCGCCTGGGCGGACAGCACGAACTTCACCCTTCCGAGCGTCTTCGCGAAGAACAGCAACGAGCTGTTTATCAGGTTCTCGATTCACGTGACTTGGCCATCAATCTGCGCGGCGCGGCGGGAACCGGCAAGACTGCCACGTTAGGTGAAATCGACCGTGGCTTGCGCGATGCGGGTCGAGAGGTGATGGCTGTCGCTCCTACTCGCAGCGCGGTAGAAGAGTTGCGGAAGGTCGGCTTCCACGATGCCATGACGATTTCGCGCCTACTGGAGGACAGCACGACGCAATCCTCGCTGCGAGGCAAAGTGCTGATCGTCGATGAGGCAGGCATGGTCTCAGGTCGCCAGATGGAAGGTTTGCTCAAGCTGGCAGAGTGCGAACAAGCGCGGATTCTGTTCTCTGGGGATACACGGCAAATTCAGAGTGTAGAGGCGTCGGACGCTCTCCGCATTCTGGAACGGGAATCGCAGATGAAGAGTATTTCGTTGACTGGTGTACAACGGCAGACACAGCCAGAGTATAGGGATGCAATCCAGACGTTGAGGCAATCGCCAGAGCAGGGGTTTGAAAAGCTAGAGAAACTCGGTGCCGTTCGCGAGGTTCCATATCTGGAACGAGCACAGGCCGTGGCATCGGCTTACCGGGAACTTGCGACTGATTCAAATCGCAAGGTGCTCGTCGTTGCCGGTACACATGAGGAGATTGGCAGGATTACGCACGCGATCCGTGAGGATAGGAAACAGCGCGGCGAACTGGAACGCGGTACGGCTTTTGAACGCTACTCGCCGTTGCAATGGACCGAGGCACAAAAGAAGGACCTGTCGAACTATCAGGAAGGGCAGGTCCTGTTGTTCCATCGCTCTTCGCATGGGGTTCCCCGGCATGAAACACTCACCGTTGAACATGCGGACAAGTCGCACATCGTTGCCAGAGACCGGCAAGGCGTGGAACACATGGTGAGTCCAGCACAGGCGCGTTCCTTCTCTGTGCATGAGTGCAGCCAGATTGAAATTGCTTCCGGCGACAAACTGTTGCTGACAGGCAATCGCCGCGAGGCTGATTTCCGCGCCACAAACGGCGAACTGGTGAAGGTGCGCAGTGTTGACGGTGGCCGCATTCAACTTGAAGATGGCCGGATGCTTCCCGCAAACTATCGTGAATTCGACCACGGCTATGCGATTACCGCACATCGCAGCCAAGGCAAGACCGTCGATGCGGTGATTCTCTCCGGCGACGCGATGAAGCAGGAACAGTTTTACGTCGCCGCGTCACGTGGCCGCGATGAAATTACGATCATCACTTCTGATGTGGATGGATTACGCGAATCGCTCGGCATCTCGTCGGCGCGGCCATCGGCGACTGAACTGGCAAGAGAGCAAGCTCAAGTTCATCCCGCGCCGGAACACGGCCTTGCTCAATTGCCCATACAGAGCATCGAACCACCAACACCGCTCCATGAAATCAGCATCGGCCACGAGATGGGTATAAGCCTGTGACTTTCCGCAATTATCGCCCGCTCGCCGCTTTGCGCCGAACGGAGACATATTCCTTCGGAAGTTTGTCCGCTTCCTCAGGCGCATGGCGCGTTGGCCGGTCAAGAATCTCCAGCGCGTTTGCAATCGATGCTGGCGTTGCTTTGGGACGGCGTGCCAGCCAATCCTCATGCTGAAGATGGGCGAGCTTCTCCGCCACGGCGACATTGATGAACTGGTTGAGCGAGACGCCTTCCTTCAGCGAAAAATCCTCCGCAACCCTGCGCACAGAGGGCATAAGCCGGAGCGGAAATTTGTTCACGACAACTTTCTTTTGGCTTGCGGGCATACCCTTATCTCCTCTTCCTGAATTCATTCAGCAGTTCTGCCGGAGTCAGCACTTCCAAGTGAAAACGCTTTGCTGGTTCCCGAAAATGCTTCGTGTTGTTGGTCACGATGGCATCCGCGCGGCCATTGATGGCAACCTCCAACACCATGTCATCGTTTGCATCCTGTGAAAGCGGCGTGTGCCGGAAAACAACCAGAACCGGCTCGGCAAGCGCTTCCAACATATCCAGGAGCAGTGTGGTTTCTTCTTGCGTCTTCCCGGACACACTCAGGTGTTCCGCCCGAAACGCAACGTCCCGATACTCACAGGCCAGCTTGTAGTCCATGAGGATGGTTAGCTTTTTGAGCAGGACAAGCCGCAGATTCTCTGCCGCTGCTCCAGTGCTCGAACGGAGAGCGGCAATAAGAACCGATGTGTCTAGAACAATCCTCACGGGATGATGGTATCACGGATGGCCCCATTCGTTCGGACGTCTGGAGAGACATTTTTAATGACATTCCCCGGATAGATGGAATTATGTGCCGAGGCGACGGAGGTCCGTGTCAAGGCTCTTGACCGCGTAGCGGCGGGCTTTGCCCGGCCTTGACACGGACCGCGCCTCGGCTACACTCTGTCCATCTGGGGAATGTCATCCGGGGTTTGTCTAGTGGAAAATTGAGCAAAAATAAAATTTCACTTTCACAATATCAAAAATTTAGCAGCGCCAAGCATTCCTTAAAAGTATCTGCAACGACTCTGTGCATCTCCTGTTCCTAAAAGTTCGCCCTTGCTTCGCTTTTACCTGTCGATGAACTCGAAAAATTGCCCTACCGATGGGGTTGACGCATATACGAATACCATCCATTGTGGTTTCAAGGAGTGTGCGAGCCATGTTCGATTCCCCTCATGTATTCGAACCTCTACTAAACAGTGAGCAGGCTGCGGCCATTGTGAAAGTCCACCCGAAAACCCTCCAGCGGTATGCCCGTAACGGTATCGTCGGGGGACTACGGGTTGGTAAACTCTGGCGTTTCCGGCTCTCGGATCTTCACGGCCAGTTACTCGGTGCGGAGCAATCAGCAATCGACTCTGAAGCAGAACAGGGGTACCCTGTTCTTAACCACTCGTGCCCGCAACCAAGCAGGAGGTAAACCTTGTTTGTTCGGACACGGTATCAGTATGGAAGTCTTCGGCTGAGGAAGCGCGAGCGCGGCCCCGACGTGTGGGAGTTTCGATATTACGAAACGGACTCTCAAGGGCAACGGAAGCGTCAGAGTGTGATCCTCGGGGATCGCAATCTGTATGCGACTGAAACCCAGGCACGGAAGGCCACGCAAGCTCTTCTTCTTCGACTCAATGGAGAGTCTCCACGTGCGGAAGTGGAGGCGGCGTCTTTCGGAGCCTTGCTCGACCGCTATATAGAGCAGGAACTTTCGGAACGCTACTCAACCCGGAAATCCCATCTGTCGAATATCCGGGTTCACATTCGACCGCGTTGGGGAGAGTACCCCGTAGATAAGCTGAAGCCGATGGCGATGGAACAGTGGCTGCGCGATCTGTCACTGGCTCCAAAGTCAAAGACTCATATACGGGGAATCATGCACCTGGTCTTCAAGTGTGCGGAGCGGTGGGGCATTATCGAACTTGGAAAGAACCCCGTCTCTCTGGTGCGCGTGAAGAACGGAAGCAAGCGCCTGAGGCGGCCACGGGTTCTCACCGTGGACGAGTTCTTTGAACTGCTCAAGCATCTGGGCGAACCGTACCGCACGATGGTTTTGGTCGCACAATGTTTGGGGCTTCGGGTCAGCGAGATTCTGGGCCTGCAATGGGGCGACTTCAATTTCGGGAATCGCTCGGTGCTGGTTCAGAGAAGCGTGGTAGGCGGCAGGGTGGACGACGTGAAGACGGAATATTCAAGAGACGATGTTCCGCTTGATCCTCGTCTGGCGGAGGTGCTGTTGCAATGGCGCTCCGCCTCGATCTTCCCGAGAGACGAGGATTGGCTCTTTGCCAATCCGGTCACAGGGAAGCCGTACTACCAGGAGAGCTTGCAGAAGTCGCAGATCAAACGGGCTGCGAAGCTCGCCGGGTTGGGAGAGGATATCGGGTGGCATACATTCCGC
>Ga0224530_1000094_pt1 | contig 57361 bp, 45 predicted proteins | sample CBST75metaG_FD_179873 | JGI IMG/M metagenome (GOLD analysis project Ga0224530, IMG submission 179873) | Peat soil microbial communities from Stordalen Mire, Sweden - C.B.S.T75 | ecosystem: Environmental > Terrestrial > Soil > Wetlands > Peat | place: Sweden: Norrbotten County, Stordalen Mire...
CCGGCACATAAGTAATGCGCGGATCTTCAATGCCCCAGATTTCCTCTGGATACGCACGCGGGTTTGCCGGAAGCGTGGGTTGAGGATCGATCCGCCAGCCATCAATTCCATTGGCGGAACGCGCGACGCAAAGGTGCGAAAGACCACGCCGGTCTTCTACACGGCAGAGGAGCAAGGTGACTCCATCCGCCAACCGAACAGCGCCCGCGTTGAGGACACTGTTAATTGGGTAGGGCCAGCTCTCTTGGGTGAGGATGGGATTGCCGGAATAGCGAGTGAACAGGGGAAGCCCTGTTCGCGTCTCCACGTGCGATTGTTCCGGGGCGTTTGACTCCGCCGAGGCAACTGGAGGAATGATCGGATCCAAGTATTGACACTCATTTCTGGTACAGTCAGTTTGCGTTTGCGACCTTCGCCTCTCGCATTTCGAGAAGAGCCGTCAGGAACGAGAGCGTCGATTCAGCGCCCTGGTTCTCATTCGCACGGTCGAGATGAAGGCCGTCCCGGCATCCTCCTGTCGAAGGGTCATAAAGTGAAACCTGTAAATCGTTCTTGCCAAAGAACCAGCGGAAGACGCGCTGCGCCTCCTCAAGCCAAAAGCTCTCGTGGGTAAGCCGATATGCCTCCAGGCAGGCAGAAATAGTAGCGCAGGCCTCGACGGGCTGTTGGTCAAAGCGCGCTTTCTCGCCGCCTTCTGTAAAGAATCCGCTGGAACCAATCGGCACAAAGATATTCTCATCCCCCCGATGCTGTTCCGCAACAAGCCACCGGAGAGACTCAGCCCCCACTTCGATCATCCTCTTATTGCCGCTTCGCCATCCAGCAAGGATCAGCGCCTGCGGCAGCCGGGCATTCGAATAGGAAAGACTCTTCTCGAACCACTTCCAGGTTTCAGAATGACTTTGCTCGTAAATATCCAGAAGCCGGTTTGCGAGTACATTGCGCAGGTTCTGGATCGCCCGGTCTCCGGGGAACCAGTCAAGATAAGCTTGTATTCCAAGAATGCTGAATGCCCATGCGCGAGGGCTTGTAAATGTGAGCACGGCAGGGACCGCAGCTTCAAAGAGCCTTCCAGTAGCTCCTCTCAACCCCGCATCCTGCGAGTGGCCAAGTACCATCCCCAAGGACCATAGGGCGCGACCGTGGCTATCTTCAGAACCGACGTTCTCCAGCCATTGGCGGTCATAGCCAAGGAAGTTTCTGAACCTTCCGGTATCACCATCGAAGGCAAGCCATAAGAAGGCCAGATAGCGATGGGAGAGCTTGGAATCATTCTGCCTGGAAGCCTGCGGCGCGCACTCATCCAGCAGAACCGACACGATGAGCGCGCGTGCGTTGTCATCGGTCGTATAACCCTCCCGGGAATTGGGTATCGAAAAAATTGCATGCTGTAACATGCCCGTGTCGTCGGTCATTCTCAGCATATGGGCGGTGTTCAGCTCAGGCAGGGTATCGGCAACATTTACCGCCGTCCCCTTTAGCAGCTCAGCTCGCGGGTGCAGGGTGCGTTCGACCCGCGCACGCTGGAAGCTTGCCATATACGCCCGCGCCGTCCTGGGCCACGTTGTTGCCCGTGAGTAGAGATAAGCTCGCTTGCGCATGGAGTGACGCTGCGCATCGTTTTCCAGCAATTCGATCACAGCATTCGCAATGGCATCGGGACGCTCGAACGGAACAATGACGCCTCTGCCCTCCGCAAGCAACTCCTTGGCGTGCCAATAGGGCGTGGAGATGATTGGCTTCCCAGCGCCGAACGCGATGGCCAGCGTTCCGGAAACGACCTGCGCCTCCTGCCGGTAAGGGGTGATGTAAATATCGGCTGCTCCGACGTGCTCGATCAACTCCTCATTACTCACAAAGCGATTGTTGAAAATCACTTGAGAAGAAACGCCGAGTTGCGCCGCGAGCGCCAGCAACTCATTGCGGTAGCGTTCGCCCTCGCGACGCCGGATATGCGGATGCGTCACTCCGGTAACGACGTACACCACGTTCGGATGTTTTGCCAGAATCGCAGGCAGCGCTCTAATGACGTTCTCAATACCCTTGTTCGGAGACAGCAAACCGAAGGTAAGTAGTACCGACTTACCCTCGGTGCCGAACTGGTCTTTGAAATAGTTTGGATCCATAAACGGAAGATCGGGCACCCCGTGTGGAATAACATCGATCTTTTCGCCATGAACTTGATAAACCTCACGCAAAAAGTGAGCCGCTTGCTCACTCATGACGACGAAACGATCGGAAAGCCGCGCAATCTCCTCCAGCACGGCTCGCTGATCGGGATCAGGATCACGCAGAACGGTGTGAAGCGTGGTCACAACCGGCATTCTCAATTCCCTCAGCAAGGCGAGGATGTGACTGCCTGCAGCCCCGCCATAGATGCCGTATTCATGCTGCAGGCAGACAAGATCATTGCCCTTGAAGTTGAGGAATTCAGCGGCTCGCTCGTAAGAAGCCAGATCCTCTTGCTCAATTTCAAGATGCACCCGCTCAGGGTACTCATACTTTGAGTCCGGATCGTTGACAGGAATAGCAAAGAAGCGATCTGTGCCGAATTCTTTTGCAAGTGCCGTACATAGGTCTGTTGTAAAGGTTGCGATGCCGCACTGGCGCGGAAGATAGTTTCCTACAAATGCAATGCGCGTAGGCAAAGGAAGACTACTGGCTTTCGAGTCAAGCGAGGAAGAAACCGATGGCAAAAGGCCCTCGACAAGCTTTTCAGAATGGGTCTTATCCGGTAAAAACATATTGCCTCCTCTTACTTACCCGCGCCGCGCATAAACGCTGCGCACAATCTTATTGTCAGTGTGTGATGTACGGGGCAGCACTGATCTACCGAAACAACTGGCATGTGGCACAGAAATTGCGTGCTTCGGTTACTCGTCTGCCGGGGAAGCTAACTTCCTGGACAGACCTCAGGTAGATGCGCGTCCGAACGGCCATCCATTGGCTATCTACGCCGCTTTTCTTGATGAGGATCATGGTGGCTCCATTTGTTCGGTTGCGTACTTGAACCATGCTCGTCTGGCGGGAAGTCGGGAATACAGGAGGCGAGAAAGAGGAACCTGCTACCTATTCAATATATACCCGCGCGACCAAGCCTGGCTGCGCGCCACCGGTGTAACCTCCATGTGGTTCAACAATATATAGTCGGCGCAAGCATAAGCTGCCGGATGGCTAAGTTGCGACCCAATGCCGCATTTACGGCACGGCTCAAGTCGCGCCTTTTCAAAGCACAAACTACAATGAATCCTTGATTCCTGAATCCCAACGCGAGTCGCTCGACGTGGTGCTGGTATCGCCGCGCAATCCTCTTAATATAGGAGCGGCGGCGCGCGCCATGGCCAATTTCGGCTTCCGGCGACTGGCGGTGGTTGCGCCCTTTGCGCCCAACTGGCGCGAGGCCCGGTCAGCGGTGGGCGCACCGGAAGTGCTTTTGAATGCGGCAGAATCAGCGACTTTGGCCGAGGCCGTGGCCGGGGCGACGCTGGTGGTGGGTACTGGAACGCTCACCTATCGCAAGCCTGAGCAATCGGTGGTTGCTCTTCCCCTTTTGGCCCCTTTGGTCAGCCAAGAGCTGGCGCAAGGCGGCCGCATTGCCCTGGTCTTCGGTCCTGAAAAACATGGGCTTACACGCAAAGATTTGTCGTTCTGCCATGTGCTGGTGGAAATCCCAACCGACCCCGGCCAGCCCTCGATGAACCTTGGCCAGGCTGTGGCTGTCTGCCTCTACGAGTTGGCTGTACGGGCCTTCGCTGCCGAAACGACTCCTTCAGAGCCTGCGCCCGGCCACGCCGCGCCCTCCGGCCGATTGGAACTGCTGGCGGGAGTGGTCGAAGAGGCGATGGAGGCAGGCGGCTACTCGCCGCGTGCGATGCGGGCAGCGAACCGCCATGACTTGCGCCTGCTGTTGCGGCGACTCACGCTCTCCGAGCACGACACACGACGGATTCTGGGCATCTTCCGGCGGATTCTCTGGAGGCTGAAACGCTCTCCGGCCGGTGACGAACAATCCCGCTGAGGACGCGAGTGCGTCTCTGTTCGACGTGGAAAGCCGGTTCCTGTGTTGCTGGACATATGTAGTCCAGTTCCGCATCTTCTCCAAGCGCACCGCCATTACCAGCCCGTCCTAAGCTACCAACAATGCGACCGAACCAACGCTTCCGGACCGTGCAGCGTGCAACAGCCCGAGTCAAGCTGTTCTTTGGCGACACAGGAGAATTCCGCCTGAGGCAGATAGGCAAAACTTTCCCTATGCGTGTGCATTGTTTTGCATATTTTTAGGAACATTGCGAAGCAGGTCGTTTGTTTTCAATTCAATAGATTGGCATCCGAATTGCTGATAGAGGAGTATCACCCTAGCTTCAACAAGTGGCGCAGCTCTCAGCAAGCGGCGAGAGTGTGCATCGGCTCCAAGTTCACCGGTCTGCTTTTGAGGATCAAACAATGAAGAGACCCTTGCTATTCCGGGTTATGGCAATCACATCTGTAGCTGCCGCAATTTTTCTCACAGTTCAATCAGCATCGGCATCCACAATCAGCGTGACGGCTCCTAGTGGCTTTACCTCGCCCCTGACAGTCAGTTCAGAAACAGGGTCGATCACCATTGACGGCTTTGTCGTCACGAACACCACTACTACAACGCCAAAAACCAGCAATTCGTACTCCGTCAATATCACCGACATCGAGGCAACGATCGGAACTCACTACGATAACCCCCTCGATATGGTCACATCGGTTACGGTTTCCGGTGGAACTTGTGCGGTTGACATGAATCTGGCGGAAGGGGCAAGCTGCACGATCGACCTGACCCTGGACTTCGTTGGCGGAGCTCCCTATAAGGGACATACAAATCCATTCGGGGGCAACAACATAAAACTGGAAGTCGACGGAACCAACCCGCAAGGAGCAGAGGGCAATACAGCGGACGGTTCCCTGACCTTCAAGACCACGGTCGATTACACTCCTGAACCCAGCAGCCTGATCCTATTAGGCTCCGGAATGCTGGGGCTGGCCGGGGTTCTGCGGCGGAAATTCACCCGTAGCTAAATTCACCGCCGCCCTAAATTTTTTCGCTTGGATTCGTGAGTTGCCTCCTGCCCACGGATCCAAGACTCTCCGCTCTGGAAGATTCCCGCAATCACTCAGATTGTGCGTGAGCATCCTCGCCCGAGGATGCTCGCGAGATCAAAATGGATTACGCGACTCCATACTGCTCTGATTGCAGGAAGTCTCCCAACAACATATGCGTGGTCTTCGGTATGACTTACGCTGGAGGACGGCTCTCAACCGCTTGTCAACCGGCCGTAAGACATCGGTCCGACAAGCGTTCACGCGTAAGACAACGCCTTCATCCCGCCACAATTCGCCTTCCGCGCCGTCTTGCGTCTCAATTGGCGGCACAAACTGCATTGATTTTGTTGCATTTATGGCAGACGAAAGTCGAGCCCTGATGCAGTCAAGGCCGAAAATGAGTGTTCACGCAGCCTGTTTGGCTATCGCTACTCTTCCTGACGGATGATCTCGTCGAGTTTGGGCTTGTGTTTGGCGGCGCGACCGGTGCGAGGCTCGGTATCGATCACGCGCACAGGCTTGGGCTGGCCGATACGCTCACGGGCGTTGGCTTTCACTGCCTTGGTGGCTGAAAATATCCCTGGCTTGCGTTTCGTCATGGCAAGGACGAGTATGGAATAGAATCGTGGTGTTTGGCTAGTTCCGGTGTCGTTTTCCGCCTCGTGCAGCGTGCGATTTTTGTCTTACAGCCACGGCGGGTTTGTCTTACACCAACGGAACGTGCGCCTGCGCCGGAGCGAGAGAGCCGGGAGACCATGGAAGAGCGGGATTTTTTCAATGAAACGACGGAACAACGCACTCACACGCTGACCTGCCCCAAGTGCGGGCAGGCGGGCGAATACAAGGTCACCTGGGTGGTCAGGCGCAAGCGGGCTCAGTTGCCCAGAGGCGCCGACGAGCGCGACAGGGCCAAGTTCGCCAAGGCGCAGTCTTACATGGTAAGACTCGATGAAAAGCTGGCCTGCGTCAATATCCGCTGCCGCAAGGCCTTCGAGATCAGCATGCTGCAATCGGTGGCGTTTCTCCCCGACTGAGTCAAACCAGGAGTGAGTTCGCCATCCCCAACCTAGCGGCAAAAAAGCAGCCACAGATCCTGTGGCTCCCCACCCCATCGACAAAGACCCGTCGCTGGGGACCCCGGTTTTCCGCTGCGCTGCGCTCAGGATGATAGTCTTTTCCTTTTGAGTTGGTCCAATGACAGTGCAATCATGGCAAACCCTTCCCCCGTTCTGCACACCCTGAGACAGACGCGCATAATGTTATTCGAGGAGGAACCATGCACACTTCAACCCTTTTGGTCCCCAAACGGTGGACCGCGCTATTTGGCTTGATCGCCTTGCTGTGGACCGTGCCCACCCTTGGCGCACAGGAATTGAAGCCCATCCAGTTGCCCAAGCCGCAGATCAGCGCCGGTATGCCCCTGATGCAAGCCCTGGCGCAGCGCAAGACGACGCGCGCCTTCGTGGACAAGCCGCTGCCGCCACAAACCCTCTCGAACCTCTTGTGGGCGGCCTTCGGCGTCAACCGGCCACGCGAGGTAAAGCCGGGACTGGGCCGCACTGCGCCTTCAGCCAAGAACAATCAGGAAGTCGAACTAGACGTCGTTCTAGCGCAGGGCGTATACATCTACGAGGCCGAGGCTAACCTCTTGCGTCCTGTTCAGGCCGGCGATATGCGGGCCAAGATGGGTGCGCCTCCCGCCGGAAGGGCAGCCGTCACCCTGGTCTACGTGGCCAATGCCAGTCTGGATTATGCGCAGGTGGACGTGGGGTTCATCGGCCAGAACGTCTATCTGTTTGCGGCCTCCGAGGGGCTGAATGCGTGGTTCTATGCCCTCCATGGTCAACAGGACGTAACGGCCATAGCCGCGGCCCTGAAACTGCCCGCTGAAAAGCATCCCCTCTACGCGCAGTCGATCGGTTACCCGCCGCAATAGAGCGGTGGTCCAATGGGTTCTGCGCGGCTCGCCTGCCGGGCAAGCCGTCGAGGTGGCGAGCTATATCTCTGGCTTGGCTTCCGCAACCTGTGATTGAATCGATCATGTGAGCGGGCAAGCAAGGAGGCGATCAAGAAATCGCGCGACTCGCCTGCGCGAGCTACGCCCACCGAAGATTGGAGATACAAAAATGGCAAATTCCCTACTTCCCCCCGCAGAACGCAACCTGACGCCCGACCAAGTGGAGGCACTCGATCAACGGCGCGACCTGGGCCACACATTGCTGGTCATCGCCGGCCAGTTTGCGGCCATCGCCACCATCCTGTTGTTGTGGGTAGGGCAGGACCTGAGCTACTCGCCTGGCTGGGCACATCCGATTGTCTACTACTTCGCCGTTACGCTGATTGTCATCGCTGTCTGCGCTGCCGCCGGCATTCTACTGCGCCGGGGCGCGCCGCGACTGGACTAGGTTTCTGACCGGATGGTTTCGCACCATTGAGTTTGTGGTTTCCCAAGTCTCAAAATCGAGACCTGGGGCACCCAGCATTGGTGCAACTTCAAGCGATCAGAGACCTATCTGATTCGCCGACTTGTTGAAATGGGCTCCTATGACCAAAAAGACGGAAAACCACATTCCGCTTGAAGACCTCCTCGTCTTCCACCAGGTGACGCGCTCACTGACCTCGAGCTTCGACCTGGATACGATTCTGCGCACCATCATGGAGCACATGGAGCGATATATCGAGGCAGAGATGTGGACGCTGCTGATGCTGGATGAAGAGCGCCAGGAGCTTTACTACGCGATTGCCGCGGGCAAAGAAGAGGCGTCACTGCGCGACCTGCGCATGAAAGTGGGCGAGGGCGTGGCCGGCTGGGTGGTCCAGCACGGCGAGACGCTGCTGGTTCCCGAGGCCCAGGACGATCCACGGGTCAAAGAGGAGCATGGCGTCCAGCCTCATACCGTACGCTCGGTCATCGCCCTTCCCTTGCGCGGACGCAAAGGAACGCACGGCGTCATCGAGATCTTCAATCCACGGGCCGACCAACTCAACGACTACACCATCGCCTTCCTGCACATCCTGGCCGACCACGCAGCCATCGCAATCGAGAATGCGCGCGACGTGACCCGCATCCAGCAGTTGACCATCACGGACGACTGCACAGGCCTTTACAACGTGCGCCATCTTTACGAGGTGCTGAACCGGGAGCTGAAGCGCTGCGGACGGCTGGGGCTGCCGGCGAGCCTGGCGTTCCTTGACCTGGACCACTTCAAGATAGTCAACGACGTACACGGCCACCTGGTGGGCAGCGAGTTGCTGGCCCGCACCGGACAGCGGCTTCAGGAGTTGAGCCGCAAGCACGATTGGTGCTTCCGCTACGGTGGCGACGAGTTTGTCATCCTGATGCCGGAGACGGACGCCGAAGCCGCGCTGACGCAAGCCACCGCGCTGAACCGCGCGCTGATGGAAACCGAATTCAAGATGAAGAACGGGCAGGAACTGCGCGTGAGCGCCAGCGTGGGCGTGGCCACCGCTCCCGGCGACGGCGCCACTGTTCACACCATTATCGGCATCGCCGACACGCGGATGTACGCGGTAAAGACTAGTGGGCGCGGGGCGGTAAGGGGAGCGTAGTTTTTGGCACTGAGCACTCCCTAGACACTCACTCTTATTCGTCTTTGCCCGGCGGCTTTTCCGTGATCTGATCTCCGGCGAGGCGCTCAAGCTGGTTACGCCAGTCGAGGGACTCGACGAAGCTCTTCGACTCGCGCCAGCCAGCTTCGACGATGACGTGCAGCTCCAGATAAACGCGGGTGCCGAGCAGGGACTCGATCTTGAGGCGGGCGCTGGTGCCGATCTCCTTCAGCTTGGAGCCGCCTTTGCCAATCAGGATTGCCTTCTGGCCGTTGCGCTCACAATAAATTGCCGCTGCAATGCGGGTGAGTGGCAGACGGGCCGGAGCATGGCCTTTTTTGCGCGGCGGAGCCGGAGGCTCGGCCTCCTCGAATCGCTCGATGACAACTGCGGAGGCATAGGGAACCTCTTCGCCGGTCTCCGCCAAGATGCTCTCACGAATCAACTCGGCGACCATGAAACGCTGCGGCTGGTCAGTGTACTGGTCCTTGGGGTAGTAGCGCTCTCCGACGGGCAGCACCTCGATGATCTTGCGGGTCAACAGATCGAGGCCGTCGCGCTTGCGGGCGCTGATGGGAATGACCTGGGCAAAGCCGAACTGCCGGGTGAGCGTGTCGATGAGCGGCAGAAGATGGTCCTTGGCAACGAGATCAATCTTGGTAAGCAGCAGAAAGACCGGGCAATCGAGCTTGCGAATAAGCCCAAAAAGAAATTCATCCTCGCTGGCCCAGTTGGTACGTTCGTGTTTTGGGGAGGTGGGTTCTGGAATCCCAGGTCTCAAAGGCGAGACCAGGGACTCCCGAGGGGTTTTGGGATCCAAGGTATCAAAATCGAGACCTGGAGCACCCGTAGTTTCCGCAGCGGGCTCCGCGGCGGCTTCAAGTTGAACGCGGCGGGTGGCGTCCATGAGAACCAGTACCAGGTCGCGGGTTTCGAGGGCTTCGTAGACCTCCTGCAACATACGGCGGTCAAGGTGCGAGCCGGGCTTGTGGACACCGGGCGTATCGACAAAGACAATCTGCGCCGCCGGATGCACGCCCTTGCGCGCCGGGACCTCGACCACCCCGGCGATGCGGTTGCGGGTGGTTTGGGGCTTGGCGGAGACGATGGCCACCTTTTCGCCGGTGAGGGCGTTGAGCAGCGTGCTTTTGCCGGCGTTCGGCCGGCCCAGAATAGCGACAAATCCTGATTTCAAGGGGGAATGCTCCTGACTGAGTTTACGGCATTTTCCGCTGGGCGTGGTTCGTGATTCTCCGCCTTTGCCACGAAGACAAAAACGCGAAGGGCACCCGGCTCCTGAGGAACAAAGCCGGGGCGATTCATGGATTTGCGATCAAAAGCAGCAAGTTAGAGCGGTTCTCCAATTCCTGTGGCGTTTTCGAGATCGTGCAAGGTGGCTTTTTCTTGAGGAAAAAGCCACTCGGCGATTGGGCTTCCCCTCTATACCAACTGGAGAACCGCTATAGCCCCCGCTGCGCGGGGTTAGCAAGTGAGCAAGTTGGCGGATTTGCGCGGCTTATTCCGACGGCGTTGGGTTGACCTCGGCGGGCGGGAAGACGCGGAGGCGCTCGACGCGGCGGTCGGTGGAGGCGACGATCTCCACGCGCATGCCGACAGATTCCAACAGAACGACCTCGCCGGGGAGCGGAATGCGGCCCTCAACTTCACAGACCAAGCCGCCGAGCGTGGTGGCTTCGTAAGCCTCGTCCAAGTCGCCCATGCCGGTCTGCTCGCCGAAAAGGTCTGGCAACTGATCGACGGGAAAGCTGCCGGGCACCAGCCAGACGCCGCCGGGCTCGCGCTGCGGCCTTTCGATGGGCACATCCACCTCGTGCTCGTCGCGAATGTCGCCGACAATCTGTTCGAGCAAGTCTTCGATGGTGACCAAGCCGGAGACGCCGCCGTACTCGTCGATGACGATGCGCATATGCTGCTTTTCGCGCTGCATCTCGCGCAGCAACTCATAGCCGCGCTTGGTTTCAGGAACGAAGTCCGCAGGGCGCTGGATGCTGGCCACAGTGCGGGTGCGGGCTTCCTCGTCAGTGATTTGGAGCAAATCGTGGGCGAAGGCGATGCCGGTGACGGTGTCAATGGAGCCGGAATAGACCGGCACGCGCGAGAATTTGTGCTCGCGCAGCAGCTCGAGAAACTCTTCGAGGGTGATGCTCTCAGGCACGGCAAAGACTTCAGGCCGCGGGGTCATCACCTCGCGCACCAGCTTGTCACCGAATTCGACGGCGGAGCGGACCAGGTCGCGGTCGCTCTCTTCGAGAATGCCTTCCTCCTGGCCGGCTTCGAGCAGCGCCTCGACATCGTCGGCGTTCTCTTCCTTGGGAGTGGCCCGCTGCTCGCCCAGCGAGGCTACGGAGAAGAAGAAGCGGACAAAAACGGTGATGGGCGTCATCAGCCAGAGCAGCAAGCGGATGGGCCAGACAAGTCGCGCCGCCCAACGGCCACGGGTGCGGTTGAAGAGCAGCGATGGCAAAATCTGGTTGCAGAAGACCACCACCAGAACCAGGGCGAGAATGGCCTGAGCGATCTCAGCAGAGGTGGGCCAAGCCAGATACAGGGCGCGATCGAAGAGAAACGCGCCGAACTCCAGCGCAATGAGACACAGGGCAAGCTGCTGCAGGACCGCCGCGCAGAGGGATGCGTGCTCGCGACTGAGACCCAGTTGCGGCTCGACCAACTCTTCCCAGGCATCGAGGTTGTCCTCGATTTCACCGGAAAGAATCTTGCCGAACTCGGCGTAGACGCGGTTGATGTAAGAGGCCAGCGTCTCAACCAAGGCCAGGAAGAGAATGAGGAGAATAAAGAGGGAGGTCATGGCCGGGAACTCCGGCTATGGCTTGGAGTTGGTGGTTTCCCAGGTCTCAAAAGCGAGACCTGTTCGCTCGTTGAGGCCCGAGGCTTCCCACCCTTTCGCAAAGAACGCGAAAGGATGGGGCACCCAGCTTTTGTGGCGCGCTCGATGAGGCCTTGCGGCAGGGCAAGCCGGGCGCGAAGCTGGCGTTCGCGGCGGGCCATCTTGCCCTGATCGGCCTCATGATCGTATCCGGCCAGATGGAGCAGGCCATGGAGAATGAGCACCTTGATCTCCGTGGAGAGCGAATGGCCCTGCTCGATGGCCTGACGGAGCGCGGTAGGCACGCTGACAGCAAGGTCGCCGGCATATCCCTCGGCGCCAATCCCTTCAGCCGGAAACGAGAGCACATCGGTGGCCTTGTTCTTGCCGCGGAACTGGCGGTTGAGGCGGCGAATGGCCGCATCGGTGGTGAGTAAAACGCTGACTTCGCCTTTCAGGCGAACGGCGGCCTGCGCATCGACGAGGAAGCGGCTCAGTGTACGGGTGGAGGGAATGCGTTGATTGCGGGGAGTGGCTCCAGAAACAGGCAAAGACGCGTGGGCAGCCGCCCGCGTAGCCGAAGTTGCGGCCGGTGCGGGGGCGGGTTCCAAATCTGGGTCGAGAAGGATCATCGTAATCGGAGGCGCGGTGTGCGCGACTCCGGTTAATTCTCATTCTACGCGGGTTCGACTTATTCCACTTTCACGGCAAAGCTGGATGATCGGGTACCCCACCCCTATTTTGCACGCAAATTACTTGTTTTCTTGAGGTTACGGGCAGGGTTGCGCTGCAAAATCCTGATAACAATGAAGTTCCCTGCAAAATCTTCCAGGATAAGGAGTTACGTGACGTTTCGGCCTCTCCGGGCTGAAAAGAGGCGCGAAGAGGACGTGCCGGGACGATGATTTGAAGGAAGTGTTCTGAGGATTATTGTGCAACGAATGGTGGAAATCATCTGCAAGGACAGTGGTCCGGGATCAGTTTGGCCGTTTGAGGTTCGTGGTCTCCCACCCTTTCGCAAAGTGCGCGAAAGGATGGGGCACCCAGATTTGAGGGAAGGATAGGATTCCAAAAACTCAGGGTGCGCCACCCGCCGATAGCAATGACGCAATAGACGACGCAATGTACAAGATCTCAAGGCCGGTCTCATGCTCCACTAGAAGTAGTTTCGCCGGTCCCAAGCTCACCATGTACCCGCGACTCTGGAGTTCACCATCAACTTCGGAATATTGAATTCCGGCTTCGTGCTGAAGCATCTCGAGAAGATCCCGATAGTCGTTGTATGAATCGATATTTTCGCGGAATTTCAGCGACACGATTTGGTCAGAACGAGCATTTAAGCACTTTGCAGCGGTGCTGAATTTTCGCTGAAATGATTCCTTGCGGTAATCCATCGCGAATCTCCTTTCTCATACTCTCTATTACACGAGTCACTTTCTTCACAGCTAATGCACGCCGAGCGCCCCAAGTCTCGACTGAGACCTGGGGCGCGCAGTTTCAATATTGCACGAAACTACTGCGGCTTGGGCGGATGCAACGGCTGCGCTGGCGTCCTATCTTCGCGCGCCGGAACCTCGATGGGCTCACCGAGGGCTAGCGGAAGCTCCTGCTGCTGCGAATGAGACTCGTAGGCGCGCACGATGCGCTGCACCAGAGCGTGGCGCACCACGTCGCAATCCTCGAAGTGGCAGAATTGGATGCCTTCGACCCCGTCGAGAATGTTGATGGCGTCAAGCAGGCCGGACTTGCGCGGGTTGGGCAGGTCGATTTGAGTTATATCGCCGGTGATGACCGCCTCGGAGTTGTTGCCCATGCGGGTGAGGAACATCTTCATCTGCTCGATGGTGGTGTTCTGGGCCTCGTCCATGATGATGAAGGCGTCATTGAGCGTGCGCCCACGCATAAAGGCCAGCGGCGCAACCTCGATGACGTTCTTTTCAAACATCTTGTCGACCTTCTCCGGATCGAGCAGGTCGTAGAGGGCGTCGTAAAGCGGGCGCAGATAAGGGTCTACCTTTTCCTGGAGCGTGCCGGGCAAGAAGCCGAGCCGCTCGCCGGCCTCGACCGCTGGGCGCACCAGCACGATGCGGCTCACCTTTTTGGCGTTCAGAGCGGCGACGGCCATGGCGACGGCAAGGTAGGTCTTGCCGGTTCCGGCGGGGCCGACGCCGAAGACCATGTCGTTCTGCTCGATGGCCTCGACGTACTTGCGCTGATTTGTGGAGCGCGGCTGGACGGTGCGCTTGACGCCGGCGGAACGCTGCTTGCCGGAGTCGGAGAGCGAACGCAGCGTGGTGGCAGGGTCGGCCACGACCAGGCGCAACATTCCATTCAGTTCCCCGTTGTGGGGGTTGACACCCTGCCGACGCATCGCCTCGAAGTCCGCGAAGATGCCCTGGACGCGGGCGACACCCGCTTCCGGTCCCTCCACATGCACGGCATCGGAACGAAGATCGATGCGCACACCGAGCGAGTCTTCCATGAGCCTGAGGTTTTCATCGCGAGTCCCAAACAGGGGCTCCAGATTGGGCGTGATCTCCAGCGCGATCTTCAAAGGATTCGATAGCCTCCAGTGCGGCGTGTTGAGGTTGAATTGAGCCGGGTTGAGTGAGTCGACAGGCCGGAGCGGACGTAAAAACCGCCCACCGCACAGCCGACGGGCTGCGCATAAGCGGCTGAATTTGAGACAAATCGCGAAACGCTGCACAGGACTGAGCCGTAGCTCTGGGCCGAGGAGCGAAACCGCGGGATGGCGTAGGTGACCAAATCCGGTATCTGCGCTAGAGAGTAGCGCCACCGGAGCGTAGAGTCAATCCGGGCAGTATGAAATTATGATGGCAAGCGTGCCTTCGCGGGTACGGAGGGCGGTACGCTTCCGGCCGCCTCCGCGCCGGGCAGTGCGGGGTCCAGAGGCCGAGCGCATTGACCAGACGCTCCATTTCCCGTAGACTATGAAATTGCGAGGGATGCGGCTTGAGTTGCATTCTGAGACCGCATCATTCCGCCTGAAATCAGGGCTTACGATTTTGCCCCTGACCACAGTGCCCAGAAATTAAAGGATAAGCAATGGCAAACCATGTATCGTCGCTGAAGCGCGCCCGCCAGACCATCACCCGCACCGCTGTGAACCGCTCCAGCCGCACCCAGATGCGCACCAGCCTGCGCTCACTACGCGAAGCCCTGACCAAGGGCGATGTAAAGGCTGCCCAGGAGCAGTATCGCGAAACCGTCTCCACACTCGACAAGAGCGTGCAGAAGGGCATTCTCCACGACAACACCGCCTCCCGCTACAAGAGCCGCCTGAACGCGCGGTTGAAGGCTTTGGCCACCGCCGCCAAGGCGTAGCTGGCAAGAGCCGCCAAGAAGGCTCGAACAAGATTGAATGAAGATGAACAGCCGGGAGAGATCCCGGCTGCTTCTGTGTCTGAAGCTGAAAAGTTCCCTGAAACCTGTTGAAACACAGCGAAAGCCCGCGCCATTCGCTGCTAGAGAAATCCTAAAAATCATAGCGCAGGCTGAAAACCGGATAGCGGCCCATCTGGTCGGCCTTGGCGATTGGCTGGCCGCTGCTGTTGCCGCATCCCCACGACACTTGGCAGTCGTCGAGCCAGACATAACCCATCAAGTTGCCACGATTGAGGATATTTTCAGCGCCGGCGTGGATGACGAAGACGCCCTTTGGAACCTGGAAGCTGCGTTCCAACTCCATGTCCAAGCGGTTGTAGAGCGGGCCGCGAAGAGCATTGATACGGGTCAGATCGTAGATGCCCCGGCTTTGCGCGTTTGAGTGGACCAAGTCGAATGGGGTATAGGGACGACCGCTCGAAGCCGACTCGCGCAGGTCAAGTTGGATTCCCATCCCAAGCCGAAGATTGCTCATCGCCGTTGCCGCGAGGGGCGTGTCGTAGTTGCCGGACCGGCGAATGCCGTCAAGAGCGCGGTAAGTGGTCTGGGATCTGGCGCCGGAGAGCAGCAGTTCCATCCGGCTGCGCACGTGCGCGCGCAAAGTCAACTCGACGCCGCGAGCCTGGGCCGTTCCGGCGCTGGTCAATGGAAGCCAGACAAATCCCTGGCCCAGAGTATCGACCATATTGGATAACATCAGGGCCGGATATTCGGTGGAGACGGCTTCGCGCCGGTAATTTTTCTGGTAAGTCTCGGCATCCAGAGTACCCCAGTTCGCCTGCCATAGCCTCATACCCAGCGTCCCTTGCCGCACCTGAATCGGCTGCAGGTTGCGATTGCCGGGGTAACTGATCATGTCCATGATCGGAGGCAATTGTGAGGAGATGTTTATGGAGCCGTGGAGGATCTGGCGGCTGTTGAGCCGGTAGGCGACCGAGATGCGCGGGTCAAGAGCATAGCCGCCAGTAATGGCGAAGCTCTCAATGCGCAGGCCGCCCAATAACTTCCAGCGGCTGCCGAAACCGCCCTCGGCCTGAACGAAGGCGGCGGTTTGGCCGGTGGAAAACTTGCGCTGAAAGGTGACCGCGTCGGACCGCGATGGATCCGCGCTGAAGGGGGATTGCTGGCCGTTGGGCTGGGCCACGGAATCATCGGGCGTAGTTAGTTTTCCACTGGCGCCCGCCGAGAACAACCATCCATGCAAGCCGGCTCGCAACTCATAGTTCAACGCCGATAGCCCGGTGCGCGAGTTTTCGTTGTAAGTGGGAAGAAGAGTTACAGTGTGGCAGTTTCCGTTGTGATCAATTACTTCACCGATTTGTTGCTGCTGGCCAATGTTTTGACGGATGAGCGAGGAACTGGCGGTAAGATTGGCGATCACTTGCGGAGAGTAATTATGCCTCCAACTCAGAGCCTCCGTCGTGCGCCAACCGGAATATTGGGTTTGATAGATGCTGGTCGCGTCCGGAGACGGACAAGGAGTCATCTCGATGGAATCGGCGCCACTCAAACTGAAGATGGAGAGCGTGTCGCGGTCGCTGGGATTCAGTTCCAGGCGCATCATTCCGTTCTGGTAAGCGGGAACTCCATTGATGCCGATGTCGTTGGTGACAAAGCTCAGAAGGCTGCGATGCGCAGAGAGCAGCAAGCTTCCCTTGTGTGCCAGGGCACGCTGGTAAAGGCCGCCTGCTCCAACAATACCCGCGGATAGATTTCCCGCCTGACGCGCTTCCCCCAGTTCGCGGGTATGAATGTCAATCAGCGAAGAGAGGCGGCCGGAGTAACTTGCATCGTACACGCCAGCTTTCATATCCATGCTTTCAATAGCAGTGGAGTCGATCATGGACGTGAATCCGCCATTCGAGCCGGAGAGCGAAAAGTGGTTGATGGAAGGAACTTCAACACCATCGACGACATAGAGGTTTTCCGTCGGATGGCCGCCGCGCACCAGCACATCATTGCTAAGATCGGAAACCCAAACCACGCCCGGCAAAATCTGCAGATAGCGGCTAAAATCTCCGTAGGTTCCTGCCGATGAAAGAATCTGGGACTGAGTTACACTGATGGACGGCCCCTGAGCATCCAACGCACCTGGGGCGTCGGCAATCACCTGCAACGTGGTAAGAACTTGAGGGAGCACAACCTTAGAAGGAATATTACCTTCAAAGCCCGCCGAAGAGCTGACCACTTCCTCGGCTGAGTTAGCACGAGCAACCTCTTGCCGCGACTGCGCACGTAAGAGTGCGGGATACACGGCAAATGCAAACAACAGAGACCAGTAGACGATTCTCCGGCTCAAGATAGCTCCGCGCAAAAGAAGGGGAAGCCGATCTTTCGCTGCCGATTGAGTTAACAATCTTTAATTGAGTGTCTCTTGAATCGGATCAATTGGGAATATCTCGAACGTGCGCGTATAAGTAATCAGTGTCCAGATTTGCGACAGTTTCGACGAGGCAAATCATGGGCAGCCTACGTAATAGTAATCCAGGGGAAGCTGCCAGTAACTTCATTCGGAGTTACTGGCAAGATAAGATTCAGAGATTTTTTATTTCGGTCTCGTTATAACCGCTCAAAGATTGCTGCCGCACCCATGCCTCCACCGACGCACATGGTGACCATGCCGTAGCGGAGCCGGCGACGGCGCATCTCAGAGAGCAATGTTACGGTAAGCTTGGCGCCGGTGCAGCCCAGCGGATGGCCGAGGGCGATGGCTCCTCCGTTGACGTTGATGCGCGCCGAATCGAGGCCCAGCTCGCGGATAACGGCCAAGGCTTGCGCGGCAAAGGCCTCGTTGAGTTCGATGAGACCGATGTCGGCCAAGGTGAAGCCCGCGCGGCGGAGAACCTTGCGAATGGCGGAAACGGGACCGATGCCCATCTCCTCCGGCAGACAACCTGTAGCGGCGTAAGCCACCAGGCGGCCGAGAGGATGAACGCCTAGCTCGTGGGCGCGTCCGGCTTCCATCAGAACGGCGGCAGCGGCTCCGTCCGAGGTCTGCGAGGCATTACCGACCGTGACGGTTCCCTCGGTAAGGAAGGCGGGTTTCAGTTTGGCGAGGGCTTCGAGCGAGGCGTCAGCGCGAGGGCCCTCATCGGCGGCAAAAAGCGTCTCCGAAATAACCGGCTTCCCAGCTTCGTTACCGGGGACGGTCGTGGTGACCGTAACCGGAATCAGTTCTTCGGCAAAACGGCCGGCAGCTTGCGCGGCCACGGCTTTTCTGTGGCTGGCGAGAGCGAAGGCGTCCTGGTCGGCACGGGAGATTTCGTAGCGGCTGGCAACCCGCTCTGCAGTGAGACCCATGGTCAGCAGAGCGGCGGGATAGTGCTCGGCAAGCCAGGGGTTGGGGCTGTACTTGTGGCCACCGAGGGGGATCAGGCTCATGGATTCGACGCCGCCAGCCACTACAACGCGGTCGCCGCCGGCGCGGATACGCAGATCAGCCTGGACAATGGCCTCAAGGCCGGAGGCACAGAGGCGGTTCATCGTGACGCCGGGAACCTCGACCGGCAATTGGGCGCGCAGAGCGGAAAAACGGGCGATATTCCGGCCTTGCTCCGCCTCCGGCTGGGCACAACCGAGGATTACGTCATCAATCTCTGCCCTGTTGAGGGCTGGAACCCGCTCCAGAGCGCCGTTCAACACAAGTGCGGCGAGATCATCGGGGCGAGTGGCCGAAAGAGCACCCCGAGGGGCGCGGCCTACCGGGGTACGAACGGCGCTGACGATGACGGCTTCCGGCATGGAGGTTACTCCTTGACGATTCAGCGTATTATCCATCCTTTTTGCAAAGAACGCGAAAAGGAGGGCAATCAGTCCGGCATTTCCAGCATGGTCCAGGAGCTTTTCGAGTAGTAATGGTAAACGGTGCGGCGTTCAACAATCGTATCGGCGAGGGCGTCGTGGTTCAGCCGCTCCGGGCGTGGCTCCATGCCGATCTGGGCGGTGCGAATCTGCTCGGGCGAAGCGGGATCAATGCCCCAGTTGAAGCCGAGAACGCCGCTGGCGTCGTGGGCTTGCAGGCGCTCGGTTTCAGGAGCGGCGGCAAGCACCAGCAGTTTGGCTGGGGCGCTGGAAAAGAAGACCAGCAGCGAGACTGTTCCCTGCTCCGAACAAAGGACCGCCCAATCGGATGAGCCTGCACGCTCAAAACTGGCATGGACGACATTTTCCGGGTGATGCGCCTCATAGGTCTGCGGAATCAGGCAGCCGCGACGGTTGAGCAGGGTCGCAAGCTCCTCGGGCAGGCCGGAGAACGAGCTGACGGGAAGACGGCGGATGAGGTAAGGCGTCGAGCGGCCGGCAACGATGATCTGGCCGGATTCGTTGAGTGGCACGGGGACTTGCTGCTGATGCTGGGCCGGAAGCAACGCGCAGGCGCAGAACAGCCCCCCCAGCAGCAACTCCAAACTCCGAAATCCGGCGCGCATCATGGCAGTTTCCCTGCATCTGTTTGTAGACTCGCTCAGGCCGCGGGTCAAGCCAGAATACCGATTGTGGCAGCGTCTGCCTGATTCGCAACCGTCTTCGGGAAGCTACTGCCCGGTGGAGGGTGGCACGTTCCCCGGCCGCCACATCAGCAGCAGGAGCAGTGAACTTCCAAACAACAGATAGACCACAACGGAATAGCTCCCTAATATGCGCAGAACAAATCCGAACAAGGCCACCGATTCCGCCGTTGCAAACCTGAGAATATGTCCCGAAGTCCACCGGGCGAGCGGGGTCGAATTCTGCGTTGCCGGAAGAGACGGGCCCTGGGGACGCCGCAATATGCGTTGCACGATGAATCCCATCTCAGCGGATGCGATTGCGCACAGCACAAGAGCCCACTGTATCGGGGCGCTCACGCTATGGGCAACAGGGTGGAGGATTTGAAGGACATAAATAAACAACAATACGGAGACGATAAAGACGATTTGCATAAAGCGAACCACACGGACAGCCGGATTCATGTGAGCTCTCCCTGCGCGGATTAGCGACGAAAAAATTCCTTACGTGGAATTCCTCGAAGGATAAGGAACGGCACGACGTGCGGTCAAATGTGGATTCTGACCTTCGGTTTGACTCCGCCGCTCCAGGACAATAACTTTGAGGAGAGTGCATGGGGCGGTTTCGCGCCTCTCAAACAAGGAGCTTGAATGCAAACCAGGATGCGATTTGCACTACTGGGGCTGCTGGCAGCGATGGCCCTGGCAGGCGCGCAGGCGCAAGATCTGAAGAGTTTCGAGCAAAGAATCACAACCAAGGTTCTTCCCAACGGACTGACGCTGCTTATCTGCGAGCGGCCGGAGGCACCGGTCTTCAGCTACACGACCTTTATCGATGCGGGAGACGTGAACGACCCCTCGGGCCAGAGCGGCCTGGCGCATATGTTCGAGCACCTGGCCTTCAAGGGAACCAGCGAGATTGGCACCACCGACTACGCCGCCGAAAAGGTTGCTCTGGCCAAGGTGGAAGCGGCCAACAATGCCTACGAGGCTGAGTATCTGAAGACGGTTGGCCGCGACGAGAAGAAGCTGGCCGAACTGAAGAAGGCGTTTCTTGACGCACAAGCCGAAGCGCACAAGTACGTCGTCCCCAACCAGTTCACCGATGTGGCCGAGCGCAACGGGGCCGAGGGGTTGAATGCCTCCACCGGTCTGGACGAGACGATGTTCTTCTGGTCGATGCCGGAAAACCGCCTGGAGCTGTGGGCGTGGCTGGAAAGCGGACGGCTGGCCGACGTGGCGCCGCGCGAGTTCTACAAGGAACGCGACGTGGTGATCGAGGAGCGGCGAATGCGCACCGACTCCAACCCCGAGGGGCGGCTCCTCGAGCAGTTCGTGGCCACCGCCTATGTGGCGCATAACTACGGCCGCAGCAATATCGGCTGGCCCAGCGAGGTGAGCCAGATCAACGCCACCGAGGCCATGGAGTTTCATAAAAAGTATTACGTCGGCACGAATATCGTGGTCTCCGTGGTGGGCGACATTCAAGCCTCTGACGCTCTGCCGATGCTGGAAAAATACTTTAGCCGCATTCCCGCCGGAGTCAAGCCGGAGGAGATGACCACCGTCGAGCCCAAACAGTTTGCCGAAAAGACGGTGGCAATCCGCGAGCAAACGCAGCCATTTTACATTGAAGGCTACCATCGGCCGGACTACCGCTCCCCCGACGCCGCAGTCTATGACGCCATCAGTGACATCCTCTCCAATGGCCGCGTCTCCAGGCTCTATCGCAGCCTGGTGCGCGACCAGCAGATTGCCGCTGTGGCCGAGGGCATGAGTCCTTATCCCGGCGACAAGTATCCCAGCCTGTTTGTCTTCGTTGCGATTCCTCTGCCGGGTCACACGCCCGCCGAGATGCGCGACGCCATCCACAAGGAAATTGAGAAGCTGAAGACCGCGGACGTAAGCGATGAAGAGTTGGCCATGTTCAAGACCCGCAGCCGCGCGGACCTGCTGCGCGGACTGGCAGACAACCAGGGCCTGGCCAACTCGCTGGCCGAATACCAGACCCGCTACGGAGACTGGCGTGAACTCTTCAAACAATTGGACAGGGTGGACAAAGTGACCAAGGCGGATATTCGCCGCGTGGCCAACGAGGTTTTTGTCTCCAGCAACCGCACCAGCGCATGGATTGAAACCGAAGCTCCCGCGACCGCGCAGCAAAATGGAAGTGTGAAATGAAAATGACCTCGACCAAGAAGAGCGAGATGAACCTCTGGTCTCAGAAGCGGGAACTAGAGCGCACTGGATTTTTGGGAATATTCCTGGCTTTCTCTCTCGGCGCGCTTGCTTTAGCGCCCGCTGCACTCCTAGCTCAACAAGCCAAGCCATGGGAGCAGATTCCCATCCCGAAGCTGCATGAGTTCAAGCCGCACCAACCCAAACGCATCGAGCTCAAGAATGGCATCGTCCTCTTTTTGCAGGAAGATCACGAGCTGCCGTTCGTCTCCGGCTCCGTGCTGATTCCGGGCGGCGAGCGCGACGAAGAGCCGGCCAAATCGGGTTTGGTGGGTCTTTACGGTTTGGCGTGGCGCACGAGCGGCACAGCCAAACTGAGTGGCGATGCGTTGGACGACTTGCTGGAAGCCAAGGCCGCGCGCATTGAGACCGGCGGCGGCGTGGATGCCACTTTCCTGGCTTGGAACTCGCTCAAGAGTGATGCCGACCAGGTGTTTTCTCTGGCTACGGAGTTGCTTTTGCACCCCAACTTCAGCGCGGAGAAGCTCCAACTGGCCCAACAGCAGGAGGCCACGGGAATCGTCCGGCGGAACGACGACGAGAGCGAGATTGCAGACCGCGAGTCAACCAAACTGGTCTACGGAGCCAACAGCCCGTACACGCGGCAGCCCGAGTTGGCGACCATCGGCGCGGTCACTGTGAGCGACCTGAAGGCCTGGCACGACCGCACCATCAGCGGCAAGCTGATTGTGGCGATCAGCGGCGACTTCGACTCCGCGGCGATGGAAGCCAAGCTGCGCGCGGCCTTTGGAAGCCTGCCGCAGGCGAAGGCAACGCCGGTGCGGCACGATGTTTTTGCCGGACCCCAACCCGGTGTCTTTTTCATTGACAAAGAAGACGTGAACCAGTCGGAGATCGAGATTGTCGGCCTGGGCACGGACCGGCACAATCCCGACGTTCCCACGCTGGCGGTGATGAACGAAATTCTGGGTGGAGGGTTTGCAAGCCGGTTGTTCCAGAAGGTACGCACCGAGCTTGGGTTGGCCTATGCAGTGGGCGGCAGCTACAACTTCGCCTATGACCATCCGGCTGAGTTCCACGCCATGACGCTCACCAAGAGCGCCTCGACCGTGGATGCAACCAGAGCCACGATGGCGGAGATTGCGGGGCTTACCACCAGGCCCTTCACCGAGGAGGAGCTGGCGCGGGCCAAGGACAATATCCTCAACTCCTTCCTCTTCCGCTACGACACCCGGGAGAAAGTCCTGGACGCACGGGTACGCCTGGAGTTCTACGGCTATCCGGCGGACTACCTGGAGACCTACCGGGCAGCGCTCGAAAAGGTAACAGTCGCCGACCTGAGCCGCGTGGCAAAGAAGTATATTCACCCTGACAAACTGGCCGTGCTGGTGGTTGGCAACGGGCCGGAGATCAAGCCGGGGCTTGAGGATCTCAAGTTGGGTCCGGCGCGAACAATCGACATCACCATTCCGAGGCCGGCAAATCCGGCTGCGGCAAAGAAGAAGTAGCAAGTTGGGCGCTTGCGCCGCATTCTTGTTTTTGCGGTCAGGGCAGGATACTGTAAATCTCAACGGGAGCCCGCTCATGAGGAGCAATGAAGTGGAATCAAGTCTAAAACTGGCGATCGTCATTATGGCAGCGGGCAAGGGGACGCGGCTGAAGTCACAGCGGCCCAAGGTGCTGCACGAGATCGGCGGCAAGCCTCTGCTGGCCCACGTCATCGCCGCGGCCAGCAGGATTGTGGCTCCGGACGACATTTACGCCATCGTCGGCCACCAAGCCGAAAAAGTGCGGGCAGCCGTGGCTTCCAGCGGCGTCCACTTCGTGGAGCAGACCGAGCAGCGCGGCACCGGCCACGCCATCCAGTGCTGCCGCGAAGCCATTGCCGGCTACGAAAACATTCTGGTGCTCTCCGGCGACGTTCCTCTGATCAGGCCGGAGACCATCGAGCAAGTATGGCAATTCCATCAGGCCGAGCAGGCAGCCATGACCATTCTGACTGCCGCTCCCGCCGACCCGACCGGCTACGGACGCATTGTGCGCCGCTCTTCGCAATCGCCCGAAGTGGAAAGCATCATTGAGCAGAAAGCACTTACCGCCGTGCAGCAAACCCTTGGCGAGATCAACTCCGGCATTTACGCATTCAAAACCGGGCCTCTGCTGGTTCATCTGGACAAACTGACCGCCGACAATGCCCACAAGGAGCTTTACCTCACCGATATGGCCGGGATCCTACGAGCCGCTGGGGAGCGCGTTGTGGCTGTTCAGGCCGCCGAGGCCACCGAAGTTCTGGGCGCCAACACCATCGCCGAACTGGTGGCGCTGGACGCCACGCTGCGCGCCGCCACAGCCAACCGACTGATGGCTCAGGGCGTGACCATTTTCCGGCCGGAGACCTGCATGATCGACGCCGATGTCGAGGTTGCGGCCGATACGGTGATCGAACCGTTTGTGCAGTTGCGGGGCCGAACGCGGATCGGCGGCGATTGCCTGATCCGGTCGTATTCCGTGATTGAAAACTGCGCGCTGGGCCGCGATGTACTGGTGCGGCAAAGCTGTGTGCTGACGGACAGCACGGTTGCCGATGGCGCCCGCATCGGCCCCTTCTCGCACCTGCGGCCGGGCAGCGAGATCGGCGAAGACGCTCATGTAGGCAACTTCGTGGAGACCAAGAAAACGAAGCTGGGCAAGGGCGCCAAGGCCAGCCATCTTACCTACCTGGGAGACGCCGAAGTAGGCGAGAGAACCAACATCGGCGCCGGGACCATTACCTGCAACTACGACGGCGTAAATAAGTTCGCCACGCGCATCGGCAAGAACTCCTTTGTAGGCAGCGATACCACGCTGGTGGCGCCGGTGACGGTAGGGGATGGGGCCTATATCGGCGCCGGCTCCTGCATCACCAAAGACGTGCCCGCGAACGCACTGGCCGTGGGCCGGGGTCGCCAGATCGTGAAGGAAGGCTGGGCTACGGCCCGGCGCGCCATTCAGAAGGCAAAGGAGTAGGCCGGCAGTTCCCCCCGTATCCATGTTGATGCGGCTTCAATCAATCCTGTTGCGTCTGAGTCGTTGATATCATAGCGTTTCTTGTTGAGGAAATTCGCATCGTTTCCGCGCAGATTTGTGCCGCATTGAGCAGATGCAGAGATCGACGATAAGATACTGATAGCAGTGTTCTCCTCTGCTGAGTGGCAAGGGAAGCCGCTTGCAGAAGTGTAATCACTCGAAGAGAGCACGTCCATGCTGCATTGCCAAGCTGGCAAGGGTGTGGGAGGATTAACAATTGGCACTGAATCTGGCAGAACTGGGAGCGATGTTTGCCGCCGCGAAGTTGCCTATAGAGGCAAACGCGCGCGAAGCCGCAGGACTGCGCAGGTTGATAAGGATTCTGGTCGTGGATGGCGAGGCGCACGTCCGGTCGATGATCGGCGCCACTCTGGAGAGCCAGGGATATCACGCGGAGATGGCCGCCGACGGTCGCGAAGCGATCGAAATGCTGAATCAGAACGCCTTTGACCTGGTACTGACCGAAGTTTTGATCCGGGACGGGAATGGCATTGCCCTGATGGAATACATCCGCGGGAAGCAGCCACAGCTTCCAGTGGTCATGGTCACGTCAGTTCACGACATCGATGTGGCCATCGATTCGATGCACCGCGGCGCCTATGACTATCTCCTCAAGCCCTTCGAACGCGAACATCTCCTAGGCACTGTTAAGCGCGCCCTCGAGTACCGGCAGACCTTAGAGGAGAGCAACAGCTACCAGCAGAACCTTGAACTGGTGGTGCGGGCGAGAACCGAATTGCTCCGTCAGGCCATGGAAGATCTTGAGCACTCCTACGACATCACACTGGAGGCATTGGGAGACGCGCTGGATCTGAAGGATTCCGAGACCGAGGGACACTCCAGACGGGTGACTGCGTACACCATTGCGCTGGCACGGGAGATGGGCGTCTCTTCGGCGGAAATCAAAGTGATTGCGCGCGCCGCCTTTCTGCACGACATCGGTAAGATGGCGATCCCCGACAAGATACTGTGCAAGCCCGGTCCGTTGTCAAAGGAAGAACAGAAGGTCATGCGCGACCATTGCACATGTGGTTACGATATGCTGCGCAAGATCCCGTTTCTGAGTGCAGCGGCAGAGATTGTTTTCACCCACCAGGAACGCCACGATGGCAGCGGCTATCCGTCAGGCCTGCGCGGGAGCGAAATTCCCATCGGAGCGCGCATCTTTGCCGTCGCCGACGCCCTTGACGCCATCACCAGCGACCGGCCATACCGCAAAGCCCGCAGCTTCGAAGCAGCGCGCAAAGAGATTCTGCGTCACTCCGGAACGCAGTTCGACCCTGGCGTTGTGGAGGTCTTTCTCAAGATTCCCCCTGAGATCTGGCACGAGCTGCGCAAGGAAATCCTCGCCCACAACAAGCAATTTTCGACGTTTGACATTGCGAACGCCAAGAGCACTACAAAGCCCTAGGTCTCTGACCGCGTGATTTTGTACCTTCAGGTTCGTACTGTCCCGCATTTGCGCCAGAAATAGAGCCAGGATTGGGCATGGGAAAGGGTACAAAACAACCAGTCAGAGGCCTGAAATCCAAAATTTCGGATTCCGAGTTCGCATCAGTATGGTAAACATTGGCGGTGGCCTTCGCACGAATCCAGAAGCCGCAAATCCACCGGTAAGCGCCGAAACGGGTGCAATCACCCCGCGTTTCGCCAGCCCGAGGGAGCCAACGAAACTGTTTGTGATGTTGAGGAAGTTATAGAATTCAAACGGATTACGACAACTGGCGAGGCTTTTACGCCGGCCGGTTGCGCAGTTTGACCTAAGACAGTGTTTAATATGAGATCACTGGCTAAGTCAGGGAATCATACGCTTGCCGTCTTAAAATAATTTCGATTTTTGTATTTGACATCCTCTCAATCTATGCTATGGTGTATATATTCCAGTGATGGAGGAGGCATCCTCCCCTACTGGAAGTAGTTTGCGTCACTGGCCTCCCGGCACGAACAGAAGAACGTTCGTGCCGCCTTTTTTTTGCGCTGGAAACGCAAGCGCCCTGGCCGCACCACATTTGTTCCTTACCGATCCTGGTTACGGTTGAGATATGGAAGGTTTCAGACACAACACCGCCCAATTTAGAATAGGCACGGGAGGCGCCATGAAAAACTGGTTCAACAGCCGTTGGGTTCTCGCTCTGGCTGTCTTCGCCGTGACCGTGGGCAGCTATGCACAGTGGTCGAACCCGGCCGACGATGTTCCCGCCTATCACCCCTCCGCCCCGCTCAAAGTGAGCGCCCTGCCGCCGATTCTCTCTGGCGCACAACTGACCGGGGCACACTTCCGTTATCCCTGGCAGGTGCACACCTACCAGCAGGCAATCCGGATTGGGAACGTCCTCTATCAGCTCCCGTGCAACTGCCGTTGCGACCGCGCGCTGGGGCACACTAGCCTGCGCAGTTGCTACGAGACAACGCACAGCACCGAGTGCGACACCTGCGCCAGGGAAGGCTTTCTCGCCTACCGGATGACCAAGGCAGGTAAGACCCCGGCCCAGATTCGCGCCGCCATCGCCCGCCACGAATACGAGAGCATTGATCTGGTAAAGCAGTAGGCCTCAAGAAGCGGCAGGCGGCAGCAAGACCGGAATTGGCATAGAATGGAAGTAGCAGCACGAGCCAGTTAGCCCGGCTCGCACCCGGATTGGGGGCGTCACGGTTTCGACGGGATCGAATGCGGCTTGGGAGGCATGTCGGGGTGTGGGCACCCGTAATCGCCTGCAAAACAAAAGTTGCCAACGATAATCTGGCACTTGCAGCTTAATTAAATAAGCTGCCGTCTTCCACGGCTTTGCCTATGGGCTGTGAGCGGACGTCATACAGTAGGCTGGCGGTTGCGGCTCGGTCCGTGTTGTAACCGCGAGATTATCGGACTAGTTTTCGGCACATCTTGTCCGCTCTGAGTGCCGGAAGCGAAACCAAAAGGAATCGGACAAAGCATGAACTCTCCTGGCTGACAGCGATTTCGGACGCGGGTTCGACTCCCGCCGCCTCCACCATTTTTTCCTCTATTAAACCCAATATTTGTATTCAGACGCCGACTTGGGAGCAATCCTGGACCACGCCTATTACTCTGCCTGGCAAACGAGCGGGATGAGCTATTTTGACCGCTATTCCCTTGCAAAATAAAAAGTTATCTTTGTTCCCCCTATTCGCATTGCAACTCTTATACTGAAGGTGCGTCCAATGCGATCTACGTGACGCGGAGTTTGACTGCTGCTGGAAGCGCGAGTTGATGATTCATCAAAGAGCGCAACCGGTTTGCAATTTGCAGCGCACTGGGAAATTTGATACGCTCAGGCCATCTTGAAGCTGAGCGAAAGGAGAATTTTCATCATGGCAGAGGAAAACAAGATCAACGGTCTAGCGTGGTTTGTAGCTGGATTGGGTGTCGGCGCGCTGGTGGGGATTCTTTACGCCCCCAAGGCTGGCCGCGAGACTCGGGAAGACCTGATTACCGGCGCCCGGGAGGGAACCGAGTATCTGCGCGCTCGCACACGGCAAGCCGCCGAACAGGTAGCCGACCTAGTGGACAAGGGCAAGGAGCATGTGGGCGAGTACGTGGATCGCGGTCGCGCGCAATGGGAAGAGTTTGTGGAGCGCGGCAAGAACCTGGTTACCGAACAGACCGGCCGGGTGAATGCAGCGGTTGAAGCCGGAGAGCAGGCATACAAAACGCCTCCCGTTCCCGGCGAACCCGCGGAGATTTAAGCTGACGTTTCCCCACTGGGCCCGATTCCGATCGGGCCCAGTGACGTTCGATTATCCGCCGAAGCCATGCGCGCATGATAGGTTGCAACCCAAGCGCAGGCTCCGGAGGCACCGATCTAACCTTGTTTGAAGAGCGCATAAGAGAAGAGAACCCGAGCCCTCAGATCTATTGAGCGAGATCATTACAATGCAAATACTGGACAATCAAACTATCCTGCTCGCCTTTGTTGTTGTAATTGGGCTGGCTGTGCTGCTGCAGGCGATCCTGCTGCTGATCATCTTCATCACCTTGCGCAGGGCGGCCAGCTTCATCCATGAAGAAGTAGAGAACCTGCGTTCCTCGCTGATGCCCGTCCTCTACGATACGCGGGATGTTCTTGCCAGTTCGCGGGAAACCCTTGCCAACGCGCAGGAGTTCCTCACCAACGCACAGGGGTTTCTTGCCCGCGTTTCGCCCAAGATTGAGGCGACCGCCGGCGACTTGGCGGAGATTACGCACGGGCTACGCGCCCAGGTCTCGCAGATGCAATCCTCGGCCATGGAGATCATGGATGACGTGCAGGGCCAAAGCAATCGCCTGAATCACATGATCTCTGGCCTTCTGGACACCGTCGACCGGGCCGGAAACTTTGTGACCAACGTCGTCAGCCGGCCGGTGCAACAGGCCTCGAGCATATTAAGGATGGTCAAGGCGATCGTCGAATCGCTGCGCGGGTCCTCCGCACAGCACCGGTAGGACGTCTCAGAGGGGTTTTCCAATTACCGTGGCGTTTGCGGCATTGCCCGCTTCCGGGCTGGCTTGCCGCGGCGATGCGACAGCCTTACAGAATCCATCCGCCGCCAACTACCTCGTCGCCGTCATAGAAGACGGCAGACTGACCGGGGGTAACGGCGCGTTGCGGTTCGTCAAAGGTGGCGAGAACCTCATCTGTAGCAGTTGGCTCCAGTGTGGCCCAGGCCGGCTCGTGACGGTGGCGAATCTTGATCCGCACACGCATGGGCGCAGTCAACTCAGGAATTGAAATCCAGTTCAGGTCCCGGGCGCGCAAGGTGAGGGTCGCCAACTCGGCGTCGCTGCCGACGGTGACCTGATGACTCGCAGGGTCAATCCGCAAGACATAAAGCGGCAAAGGTGAGCTGACGCCCAAGCCCTTGCGCTGCCCGACGGTGAAGTTAAAGATGCCCTCGTGGCGGCCCAGCACCTCGCCGCTGGAAGCCACCAGTTCGCCATCCGTCTCCGGCAACCGCTCGCCCTGCTCTTCGAGATAAGCCGTCAAAAACTGCTTGTAGTCGCCGCCGGGGATGAAGCAGATCTCCTGCGAGTCAGGCTTTTCAGCCAGAGACAGACCATGTTGCCGGGCGATCTCGCGCACCTCGGGCTTGGTCAGGCGACCGAGCGGAAAAAGCGTATGGGCGAGCTGCTCCTGCGTGAGGCCAAAGAGAAAGTAGGTCTGGTCCTTGGCCAGATCGGTGGCCTGCTTGAGAATCCATCGGCCACGCGCGGAATCATATTCGTTCACCGCATAATGGCCGGTGGCGATTCGGCTGGCGCCGATACTTTGCGCGGTCTTCAAAAGCTGGTCGAACTTCAGGTGGTTATTGCAGAGCGAGCAAGGGATGGGCGTGCGCCCTGCCAGGTACTCGGCGACAAAGGGCCGGACAACATCCTGCTCGAAGCGCTCCTGCTGGTTGACGACATAGAAAGGGATGCCCAAGTGCTCGGCCACGCGGCGCGCGTCATAGACATCGTCGAGCGAACAACAACGGCCGACTTTGGGAAGATCGGCAATGCCGTGCTTTCCGGCCAGCCGCCTCTGATCCCACAACTGAAGCGTCAGCCCCACAACCGCCTCGCCCGAGTGAGCGAGCAACGCCGCAACCGTCGAAGAGTCAACCCCTCCGGACATGGCGACGGCAATGGCGGCGCGTTCGGTCATGATCTTTCTGGTGAAGCGGAGTTAGCGCGGTTAGCGTTATTAGCGAAGTTAGTAAACCTTCGAGCAACTCGATGCTTTGTAACAGGACACGACATAGTCCGCATCAGTTCTTATCCCAGCGTTCCGACGGCCACCGGCGAGGTTGCCCGGAGGTGTTCAACGGCCTCGGAAACCACCTTCAAAGCGTAGTCCACATCGGCCTCGGTTGCCGTCTTGAGCAGGCTGAGGCGCAGGCTTGCGCGGGCGCGGGTCTTGTCCAGGCCCATGGCCATCAGCACATGGCTGGGCTCGGTGGTCCCGGCATGGCAGGCCGACCCGCCTGAGACGGCGACGCCTTTCAGGTCCATCGCAATGACCAGCGCCTCGCCTTCCAAATTGTTGAACCAGATATTGGTCGTGTTAGCCACGCGGGGAACGGGTTTGTCGCCATCCCAGGCCCCGTTGACGCCGGTACCGGGAATCTGCAGAATCCCCGCTTCCAGCCGGTCGCGCAGAGCGGCTAGCCGGTCGAGAGCACCCGTTTCCAGCGAGTGCATGGCCAGTTCCGCTGCTTTGGCCAAGCCCGCGATGCCGGGTACGTTTTCAGTTCCGGCGCGACGGCGGCGCTCATGGCTTCCGCCCACCAGCAACGCCTCGACCGGAGTTCCGCTGCGGATGAACATGGCTCCGATGCCTTTGGGGCCGTTCATCTTGTGCGCGCTGATGGAGAGCAGGTGACAGCCGAAGCGGCGAACGTCGAACTTGACTTTGCCCGCGCCCTGCACCGCGTCGATGTGAAAGAAGACACCTGTGTCCGCGGCGATCTTGCCGATGGCTTCCACAGGCTGCAAGACACCAGTTTCGTTATTGGCAAGCATGACGCTGATCAGCCGCGTCTCTGGCCGGATGGCGCGCAGAATATCCATGGGATCGATGAGGCCGCTGGGCTTAGGCGCGACGAAAGTCGTCTTTACTCCCTGCTGCGCCATGCGCTTGGCCGCCTCCAGAATCGCGGAGTGCTCGATTGAAGTGGTGATGAAATGGTCGCCGGGGTGCAATAGGCCGAAGATGGCGGTGTTATCGCCCTCCGTGCCGCCGGAGTTGAAAACCACCTCTGCGTCATGGCAGTTAAAAAACTCGGCCATCGTTGCGCGGCCACAATCTACGGCAGTATGGGCCTGCTGGCCGTCGAGGTGAATCGAGGAAGCGTTGCCGAAGTGTTCCATCCAATACGGGCGCATAGCCTCCATCACCTCCGGCAGTAGAGGTGTAGTGGCATTGGCGTCCATATAGACTCGTTTCATCGGTTAGTCTCCTTTTCTTTTGATTGTACTGATTCTACGGGGAATCGGAATTTGGCGCGTCCCGTTGGCGCTCAATGGGCAATTGAGAAGGCTCGGCTGTGAAGAATGGGTGCTGAGTGGAGAGTCGAGGCGTAGCTCATGGAGTGGGCTCAGTTTGCGTCGCGCTCCGTATAGTTCTGCCTGATCCAATCGAGATAAGCGCCGCCGCGCACACTCTCAACCCACGCAGGATGGTCGAGGTACCAGCGCACAGTCTTGCGCAGTCCGCTTGCAAAGCCTTCAGCGGGACGCCAGCCAAGTTCACGCGCGCAGCAGCGAGGCCACGCGCTGCGCGTCGCAGATGTCGCCGGGGACGAGCAGATAGCGCCGATTCCCCTGGAGCGAGGCTAGGTTGGCGGGATTCCCCGCATACGTCAACAGGTCGAGGTTGACCACGGAACGAGGGAGTCCTTTTTATCTAGTCCAGAATAAAGTTCGAGCCGATAAATCCAGCCCCGCCCGTGACGAGTATCGTGTCTTGCACCGCTGCTCCCTACTTTTCGCTGTCCAAGGCCCGCATTTGGACCGCATCGTAGCGGGTTCCCGCTACGGCCTCGGCCGGAACCGCCGCCTCAATGGCCGCAATCTCGTCGGCTGCGAACTCGACCGAAAGCGCGCCCAGGCTCTCAGCCAGTTGTGCCCGCGTGCGCGCGCCCACCACCGGAACGATAAAGCTGCGCTTGGCCAGCACCCAAGCCACGGCCAACTGCACGGGCGTTATCCCTTTGCTGTAGGCGATTTCCTTGAGTTTATCCGCCAGTTTCCGGTTACGCCCCAGGTTGTCGCCGGTGAAGCGCGGCAGGTGAGCACGGAAGTCATCGGCAGCGGCCGGCTGCGAACCCGAAAGCAGCCCCCTCGACAGTGCGCCATAGGTCGTGGCGCCAATACCCAACTCCGCAAGCACGGGAAATATCCGGGCCTCCGGAGTGCGGCTAACCAGGGAGTATTCAATTTGCACGTCAACGATGGGATGCACCGCCGCCGCGCGCCGAATCGTCTCCGGGCCCACTTCGGAGAGGCCGATCCAGCGCACATAGCCGGCCTTGACCATCTCCGCAATGGCCCCGACGGTCTCTTCGATGGGCACTGCGGGGTCAAGGCGCGAAGGCCGGTAGATGTCGATATAGTCCACGCCCAACCGCTTCAGCGAGTAGGCCAGGGCGGTCTTCACTGCCGCGGGCCGGGCATCAAAACCCAGCCAGGCGCCGTTCGGGGCTCGCTGCGCACCGAACTTCACCGAAAGCACCACCTCTTCACGCAGAAAGCGCAACGCTCCGCCGAGCAGCATTTCATTGTGGCCCATGCCGTAGAAATCGCCTGTATCCAGCAGGTTGACGCCCGCATCGAGGGCCGCGTGGATGGTGGCAATGCTCTCAGAGTCGTCCGCCGGGCCGTAGATCCCGCTCATGCCCATACAACCCAGGGCGATGGGAAATACCTCGGGGCCGGTCAAGCCTAGTTTGCGTTGCAGCGTAGCCGTTGCCGTCATGGTTTGCTTCCTTCCATCCAGCATCGTAGGATGCGAGCCTCAATCAGGCAAGAGCGACCCCGGTTTGCAGCCTCGGCAGCATTTACCATTCAGGCGATCATCGCATTAAACCAATGAATATAGATGGGTTAGTGACGGATTTTTCAGCCGCAATGCTAGACGATCCGCTTTTTCTGTTTCCTTCGCGTCCCCACATCTGTCATACTTGATTGTGCCCATCAGGGACGTCCAATCCAAACAGTCCAGTCAAGAGGTTGCATTTATGTCGGCAAAGTATGTCTTTGTGACGGGCGGAGTTGTGTCCAGTTTAGGTAAGGGTTTGGCGGCTGCCTCCATCGGCTGCCTGCTTGAAAGCCGCGGCCTACGCGTGAATATGATGAAGTTCGACCCTTACCTCAACGTCGATCCAGGCACCATGTCGCCCTTTCAGCACGGCGAGGTCTTTGTCACCGACGACGGCGCCGAGACCGACCTCGACCTGGGCCACTACGAGCGATTTACCCACGCGCCGCTCTCCCGCGAGAACAACCTCACCACTGGCCGCATCTACGAGCAGATCATCCTCAAAGAGCGCCGCGGCGACTACCTGGGCAAGACCGTCCAGGTCATTCCGCATGTGACAAATGAAATTAAAAACGCCATGCGCAAAGTATCAGCCAATGGCGCCGACGTGACCATCGTCGAAATCGGCGGCACGGTGGGCGACATCGAGTCCCTGCCCTTTCTGGAGGCCATCCGCCAAATGCGCCAGGAACTGGGCCGCGAAAATACGGTCTTTGTGCACCTGACGCTGGTACCATGGATCGCCGCCGCCAAGGAGCTGAAGACCAAGCCGACCCAGCACTCCGTCAAGGAACTGCTCAGCATCGGCATTCAGGCCGATATTCTGCTCTGCCGTTCGGACCGTACCCTGAGCCGGGAGATCAAGCAAAAGATTGCCGCCTTCTGCAATGTCGAGGAACGGGCCGTTATCGGAGACACAACCGTACCCTCCATCTACGAGGTGCCGCTGTGTTTTGCCCAGGAGGGCGTGGACACGCTCATTCTCAAATACCTGCACAAGGACGCACCCGAAGCCAACCTGACCGAGTGGAAGGAGTTGGTTGACCGCTGTTACAACCCCAGGGACGAAGTCCACATCGCCATCGTTGGCAAATATGTCGAGTATGAGGACAGCTATAAGTCGCTCAAGGAAGCACTAACTCACGGAGCGGTCTTGCAGCACCTCAAGCTCAAGGTAACATGGATTGAAGCTGAGGGCCTGGAGTCGAAGACGCCCGAGGATAGAAGTTACGAATTGCAGTTAGCTGGATTCGACGGCATCCTGGTTCCCGGCGGCTTCGGCAAGCGCGGCATTGAGGGTATGTTGAACGCCATCCGCTACGCCCGCGAAAAGCAGATTCCCTACTTTGGAATTTGTTTGGGAATGCAGACCGCCTGCATCGAGTTTGCGCGCAACGTCTGCGGTCTCAAGGACGCCAATTCCAGCGAGTTCGACCCTGCCAGCCAGCACCGCATTATCTACAAGCTGCGCGAACTGCTGGGAGTGGAAGAGATGGGCGGAACAATGAGACTCGGCGCATGGACCTGCGTCCTGCAAGAAGATTCGCTGGCTGCGCGCGCCTATGGAGCGACGGAAATCAGCGAGCGCCACCGCCATCGCTACGAGTTTAACCGCGAGTACGAGGCCTTGCTCACGGGCGGCGGTATGCGCCTGAGCGGCAGCACTCCCGACGCCACTTATGTCGAGATTATCGAGCTTCCCGGTCACCCGTTCTTTCTGGCCTGCCAGTTCCACCCCGAGTTCAAGTCCAAGCCATTAGAGCCCCATCCTCTCTTCCGCGAGTTTATTACCGCGAGTTACAAGAATCGGAAGATGCGGCTGGCATCCGAGTCCAGCGAAGCTCTAACACCAGAGCCCATTTCATAAATGCCAGCCAGTCTACACAAAGCACTTCGCAGGGGTTAAAACCCCAGGTTTTGATTGGATATTTTGCGGTACGGCTAAGGCCGTTCCCTTTCAAAATATCAATGACCATCTGTATGGCAGGTACAACTAGTATTACCTGGAAATGGCCGATCCACCCACTGTATTCTCTTCGACAATCGCAAGATCCCATGGCGCCAGTATCAACTCTGTGGCCTTAGTGACTGGCTTGCCATCGAGCAGGTTGTTTCCCGCGCCATAGGCGTAACTTACTTTTACCTCGGCGCTTGAGTAATTGAAATAGTAGTGCAGATGCTTGCCCAGACGGTTGACGCCATGCTGGACATGGACTGAAGGCGGAAGCAGTTGGTCGGGACCGGTGAGTCCGGCTTTCTCAAGAGCGCTCTTGAGAACAACGGTTTGCAACTTATTGGAGAGGTATGTGCCCTCATAGAGCAGGGTTCCGGCACCAAACTCGTTTTCTGTGATGGCCGGCCATCTTCCGTAGAAGGGGTGGTCATAGTAGGCAATTGCTTTCGCGTGCTCGGGCACGAGGAATTCAGCCCAATACTGAACTTGATTCTCTGTGCCGACGTGGAAAGGATCGTCTTTGAGCATCAGCGGGTGTTCCAGATTGGAAAACTCCTGATAGCTGAAGCCAGCAGCTTCGCGGAGCGGGCCGGGCGCACGTACCCAGCGGACCGCGGAGTTTTCGTTGGCAAATCCGCTCTTGAAGGTCATCACAACATGACCGCCGTTCTTCACATAATCGGCAATACGTTGGAGCAGGGCGTCGTCGGCAATGTAGAGGGCGGGGACGATCAGCAGCTTGTAGGCGGAAAGATCGACAGTGTCTGGAAAGACAAAGTCCGAACCAATGTTGAGGTCATATAGGGATTTGTGAATCTGCCGGACCAGCGTGGAATAGTCGACAGTGGGAGGGCCAAAGCTCCATTGCCCACCGGAAGAGGTGAAAGGCATGAAGCCGATAGCGTTGGCCGAGTCGCGGCTCCAGAGGATGGCAACCTGGTTGTGAATCTTGAGGCCGACGAGATGGGGACCAATCTTTCCGAGTTCGTGTGCCGTCCGGCTGACCTCGGTGTAGGCGCGATTCGGTTCCAGATCGTGCGAAAGAATACCCTTCCAGTAAGTCTCCTGGTTGGCGGCACTCGATGCCCAGTGCCAATATTCCACCATGTCTGCGCCGTTTGATAGATGCGTATAAACGTCCTGTCGCAATTGGCCATCATAGGGTGGAAAGAGATAGGAAGAGACCCAGTCAGTGGTCTGGGCATTGGTCTCGGTAACGAGGAAATTGTTCTGTTTGAGCGAGCGGGTGAAGTCTTCCTGGATAGATTGCGCGGCACCGTCGAAATGGTCTTGTGTTCCGTGGTAGACGTTGACAGAGGGGATATCGAGGGCCTCTGCAACGGTTTCTTCGTTTACATCGCTGTGCATCATGCCAGCATAGTCAGTGGTGACGAACTGGCGGGGCGAAGCCGACTCGCGGACCAACGCGGCCTGCCAGTGAAGGTAATCAGTGACCCGGATCTGGCTCCAACGGGTCCACTCCAGTTTGTATCCGGTGCTTTGTGCACCATCGCGAGTGGGCAAATCTTCCCAAGTGTGCAGGTTCTCACCCCAGTAGTTGAGAAACCAGGCCTTGCTGAGGGCTTCAGGAGTGACGAACTTCTTTTCGAGATAGTGCTGGAAGCCGATGAAGACGTCGGGATTGACGGCGTCGTTACTGGAAGTTTCGTTGTCGAGCTGCCAGCCGATGACGTTGGGGTTGTCTTTGTAGTGCGCGGCGATGTGGCGGATAAGTCGCTCGGCATAGAAGCGGAAGGCCGGCGAATCTGTATCCATGTTCTGCCTCATGCCGTAGACACTCTGCACGGGAGGACCGCCAAAGACGCTGGTATTGAGGTGCTGAGACAGAATCTCAGGGTGCTGGTGGGCCATCCATGCGGGAATGGAATAGGTAGGTGTTCCCAGAATTACTTTGATGCCGGCCTTGCCCATGGCATCAACGACGCGGTCCATCCAGGAATACTCGAATTTACCGTCCTCTGGCTCCCACAGGCTCCACGTGGACTCGCCCATGCGCACCACGTTGAAGCCGGCGGCCTTCATCATTGCTACATCCTTATCCAGCCGCTCGTAGGGCATGTATTCGTTGTAGTAGGCCGTTCCGTAGAGCACGGTGGGAAAGTCCACATTTGCGTTTGCAGATGCAGCGGCCGTGACCGGAGCGCTCTGCTGAGCACCAGCCGCGGCACCCCACGCCAGAAGTGCTATTGCCAGAAGATCCGGAAGACGCTTACAAAACGGCTGCATGGAGATTTCCTTTCCTAATTCATCGCTCACTTGAGAATGGTCATGTACAACTACTTACTGCCGCCGCAGTTCGAAATGGTGCGGCATCGGGTCAAGGTCTTTGCGGACCTTCGCGACCAGTTCGTCCTGCGCCTGTTGCAGCGTGGACTCCGCGATGGCCGAGGTTGGACTCTTCTCTTCCCTTACGCTGAGGATAAAGCGCGCCTGATCAAGTGTGACTCGCTGGTCTTCCTGCGAATCGATTTCACGCGCCTGGTCGAGCATTGGCGTCTTAAAGAGCGCTAGATTGACTCCGCGTTGCAACTCTTCGCGCGAGAAAGTGGCCACGGCGTTGCCGTCAATGGAAAGCTCATATTGTCCTGGTTTGAGTGATTCGATGCGCAGGATCATCTGATTGAGCTGTGCGATGTCTGAGATCTTCAGCAGCATGGAGGTCATGGCATTGTTGAAATCGAGCGGAAGAGGAAGCGCATCGTCGATTTGCGTCCACTTGAGGCCGTCCCCCAGCCTCTCCAGATTCGTAACTGTGGTCCGGTCCTTACTTATCACTTCTGCGCTGCCCGCATTCAGCGCCAGACGGCTCACTATCGGGTTGATATGCCATGCAGACATGAGCGACGCAGCCATGATCCAGTGGCCGGTTTCGCTGGGGTGAATGCGGTCCGGGATGATAAGCGGCGCAAGCTGCGGAAACTGCGTCTTCGCGCGCTCCAGTAAGCCTGTCAAGGGACGATGGAAATCCGCCAGCAGAACGGTCTTGTCACCCGACGCTTGTAACTCGGCGCACATACGGGAAACATCGTCCGCAAACTCGTCAATCACGCGCGAGTAGCCGGGAAACTCCGTACCATGCGTGATCTCGTCGTAAGGCGTTGGGGCGATCAGCGTGAGAGCCGCGCCAGGGGCGGCTTTGTGAAGCGCATCCAACAACGAGTGATAGCCCATTTGGAAGGTCGCATCGATCTGCGGAGATCCTTGTCCCCATCCCCCGTCGTTCATGCCCAGCATTACGGTGATCATGGCCGGCTGCAACGGCGCAACATCGCGTTGAACGCGCTCCGCCATCGCGCCCGCGTAGCCACCTTGCACCGTATCCCCTGGAACGCCCGCGTTTACAAAGCGCAGGTGCAGCTTGGGATAGCGCGTAAGCAGAAACTCCTCAACATATTTTGTGTAGAGACGCTGCGCCGTGATGCTATCACCGTAAAACACAACGGTGTCGCCATCCTTCAGAGCAAACTGCTGGCAGCGTGCCGTTGTGGTGCAAGCAGCCAGCGCAAGAGCGCACAAGCAAGTTAATATAATCAATCGTATCTGAACCATCGAACGTGTCATCATCGCCATCCCATTTCTTTCGCGTCTATTGCCTTATCCATTGCAGGATCATTACTTCACCTCGGAGGCTGATGTTGATTGTATGGCGGCGAAGTGCGGGGCACCGAGCCGCGTGCGGACTGCGCGGCCCAGAACTGCGGCGTTCTGGAAACCGCGCCATTGCTCAAGCAGACGGCCATCAGCCGTCAGCAGGCGGAGGGCGCCAGAGTGTTTACCGTCGCGATCGAATCGGATCAAGGCAGCGTCCAGGTCGATGAGAGCATTGGCTTGCGCAGCAAGCTCTTCCGCCGAGGAGTTTGCTGCAACGTGAAGATGCACGGTTACGGCCAATGCCGCGGGGCTATATTGCGCGGCCAGACTGCGCAACACCACTAACTGAGCGCGCAGACCAGGCGCAAGTAGGCCGTCCGCATCAAGAGTGAAATCGACATCGGCATCCAGGCGCAGAGGAGTTGCGCTCTGCGCAGGCGCTACTCCTTGATATAGTTTGGATTCCAGGGTGCTGTCCGATTCGATATGAGCGGCTTGAAGAGCGGCAAGCGTAACTTCGTGCCACTTGCCGAGCGTAAACCGCGCATCACCGTCGCCGACGTAGCTATAGGTATTCGCCGAGGGTGCAAATTGCGCGTTGCTGCGATAGAAAAGCGGCGCAGACGACTCGATCTTATTGCCGATAAATGCCACCGGAGCGCCATCAATCGTTGCGTCATTCACAATTGCGGAAGCAGTAGCAACAGGCGGATTCCACAGAATGATGTTGTGCTCCATGCGCAGGCCGCGGAGCACGCCGTCACCCCATGTATGCAAGTAGACCGCTCCTTGCAGAACCGAGAGTCGCGGGCTCAGCCCATTGTCAATGCACAGGTTGTCGCGCACAACGCTCTGGCTGGTCACATAACCGGCCGCAAAGACTGCTATGCAGTAGCCCTGGGTATCATGGGCATAGTTGCGCTCGACCGTGTTACGGGTGTTGTCCCAATCGATGTCATACGCGCCGCCGTCCACTCCGGGGCTATCTGTAAGGAAAGCCTCGTTATCCCGCACCGTGCAATCAGAGCAGGTCCAGGTCCAAATGGCGTTGGGCGTGCCGATGTCTTGCGTGGGCTGCATTCCAGTCTGCCATGCGGTGCTTGTCTCGATGAGCCCATCGGAGTCGCGGAAGAGGATGATTCCGTCGCCGAAAACATCCTGTACGCTGGAATTGCGCACCGTGATGTGGCTGTTGAGCGGAATATCAGGCGGATAGTTATACGGTCCCCCGCCGATGAGAATACCGGCCCACTGATTGGTATGCGCGGCATCCACTCCATCCACCAGAATGTCGCTGAAGACCGCATGGGCGCTGCTCGGCCCCACCACAACCAAGCCATTGTCCTTATTCTTCATCGCGCCGCCCTGGATATCGTGGACGGAGAGATTCTTGAGATAGATGTGGTGCAGCGTGCCATGGTCTCCACTTACAAAAACTCCGTAAGTGTTGGCGCCGGAGAGGTCGAGCGAGTCAATCTGCCAATACTCTTGATTGAACAGGCCCAGCACCTGCCGGTCACTTGCGGTGGCAACAATCCGCGGGCGCGGTCCATGGCCGTAGGCAGTTAGGCGGATCGGGCGGTCCTCTGTGCCCGAGCCTTGCGGAGAAAAGCTGCCGCGGCAGACCGTGCCGCGCGCCAGCGCGATGCTGTCCCCGGCAACAAAGGAATGAGCCTGAGCCAAGGACAGGCTGTTCCACGGATGGGCAGGGGAACCATCACCAGCGATGTTCTGCGAACAATCGACAAATGAGCGAACCCCTGTCGACTGCCCGCCTGCCCAACGGCCCGCAAACAGCACAATCGCAACCAGCGCAAAGAATACTGGCCGCTTTCCAGGCTTACCCAAACGAATCAAAGCCAGCTTAAAAATCTCGGTTGTCACAACTCTCCATCATATCTGCGGGGTCGGAACTATTGCCCCTACCCCACAGACGCAACATAGATCATATCTCCGGAGGCGCTTCGCTAGAAGTCCAGCCGAATCGCAAATTGTCCCTGTCGTGGATTATCCACGACGCCAAGGATCTCACCGAAGTTATCCGCTCCGGGTGTGGTGGATTGGCCCGAGCAACCTAGGATGTCATAAGAGTGACGGTTGAACAGGTTGTAGAAATCCATGCGGACAGAGAGCCTGTATTTTGCATCAGGCCCCACTCTTTCGTTCTTCATCAGGCTGGAATTCTCATTGGCCGATCCTGGACAACGGAGACGCGAAGTATATGGCGACGGCGGAAGCACTCCCGGCTGCGGATTGCTGACCGCGGTTGTCGGCATATAGAAGTCGGCTGCCGGAATAGTCGTGGAGCCGGCTGGGATAGGCACATAGTTTTTGGGGTTATTGGGGCCTTTGTACCCGGTGAGATTAAATTGCGGATAGATATTTCCCCAGAGTGGCCAGTATGGGTTGTTAGCGCCTACCCGGAACGGTTGGCCTGTGTAGTAGCTAACCAATCCAGTCACTGTCCATCCACTTACAATTTCATTCACTATCCGATTTTGCCCCGCCAGCCATTGCTGTCCCTTGCCTAACGGCAGTTGGTAGCTCGCAAAGCCCTTCACCACGTGGGCCAGGTCATAGCCGGTAAGCGCATGGGCGGCTTGGCGCATGCCGTGTTTGCTGAAATCCTCAACGCCGGTGTAGTAGTTATTGCCGTCTTGTTGCGCAGACCATGAGTTACCTTCCTGGCGCGACCAATCCCAACTCATGTCCATGGTCAGGCCGCGTCCCGCGCGCTTCACCACGTCCACCACCATCGAGTCATAGAAACTCTGGCCCAACGGCAAACCCACATACAGCAGGTTGGCATACCAATCGTTCATCTCTGCCGAGGCCATCTGCGGCATGGGCGCCAGCGCTGCCAGGGCGGTGCCGCAGAAACTCGCATAAGGAGCCGAAATGCCAGGAACACTCATTCCCCATGCGGGGCATACATATTGGTTCCAGCCCCATGGATTGTAGCCCGGATATTGTTGTATCAGGCTAAGGAAGTTGGAAGTGCTGGTTTCATTCCACGCCAGCGTTGTATCGGAGAGGCGGTGGCCACGATTACCGACATAAGAGACTTCCAGCCTGGTGTTGGGTGTCAGTTGCTGCTGTATGCCGAAGTTGAAGGCTTCGCTGTAGCCCAGGCGAAGGGCGCGCGGGTCCACGCTCACCGGGTACGGTTGCATTGTGGTGGGGTCTGTACTGGTAGTTGCCTTGGTAAAGACGCCGGGGTAATTGCCTCCGCCGCCGGGAGTATCCCAACTGAAGTTGCTCGCCGTGCTGGATCCCAACTGAGGAGCAAACCCGTCGGGAACACCGTTGAAGAACGCTACACCCACGGGGTTGAAGACCATGCCATAGGAGGCGTGCATTACGGTTTTCGACAGCAACTGGTAAGAGATTCCGAGTGTGGGTCCAAAGTTCTTATAATATTCGTTTTTCTCAAAGCTATCGCCGCCATTCTTCGCGAAGACCAGCTTCCCGGGATAGCCATAATTCGGATCGATTTGGTTCTGGTCGAAGTTGGCCCAGTTGCCGTATTTTTCATGAAACCTGGTGTTGTAGTTCCAACGCAAGCCCATATTCACGGTGAGTTTGGGGCTCACCTTATAACTGTCTTGCGCAAATAATGCGAGTGTCTTTCGCCGGCCATACAGGTTGTACGGCACGTTTTCTTTAGCCTGACTGACCAACCCCAACTGGTACGTGGCAAACGCAAAGCCGTCGTATGAATCGCCCGCGCAAATACCGGTTTGGCAGGCTGTATTTCTGTTGTTGAAAGTGAAGGAATATGCGCCAGAACCCGCGCGGCTGTTGACCTGATGGGCGTTGAAGTCTCCACCGAAGTTTAGGTTGTGGCGCCCTTTGGTCCAGGTGACGCTGTCTCCGGTGGTGATGTTCGTCCCCGAGAAATCTCCCTGCCAGGTGCTGCCAATATATGTCTCGTTGTGACCAGTCGACTCATTATCAGAGAAGGAGATCAGAGGAAAACTTGTCGCTCCAGTATCAGAAAATCCAAGTTTTGAATTCCAGTCCGCAGGAACAGTCGTAAGACTGGCGTTGTAGTCGAAGTTGTAAGTAAAATTGGCAACATTCAACAGGTGCGGAGTGAAAGTGTGGCTCTCGCTGAGCCGCGCTTGATGCTCCCAGTACATCTGCGTACGGGCATTGGTAAGCACACCGCCGTCTTGGGTTCCCGCCTGCCATACCCCACCGCTATCGTCTTTAGTCAGAGGTCTGCGGTCAAATATCCATGATCCCGAGAGACGATCCTGGTCCCGCAGGATGTGATCCACCTTGATTACAAACTGATTGGCGGTCTGCTTCGGAACATTAGAGAGAAGTGTTCTTTCGTTGTTATCGATTCCACCAAGCTCCGGAGCATAGTTTGCGTAGTAGGCATCTACCTTTTGAGCAATTCCGCTGATCCGCCCTGAAGGAATGACGTTGCCAGTAAACTGATTCCCCGTTACCGGATCGTAAATCATACCTATCTGCGCCGGGACTGAAGTTCCAGCGTTATTCGTCACGTTGAACGGCGTTCCGGCGTCACCAAACTGGTTAACAAACCCGTCGCACGGACCTACGTTGCCATTTGTATCGTTGCAAAGCGCCCCTGCCAGCAGAGCGCTGAAGTCTCCGCTCAGGAATGCAGGAGTGGGAACAGTCGCGCCGCCTCCGTTAAGCCGGAAGTCTTGCATTTGATATCTCTCGAAGGTGCCAAAGATGAAGGTTTTATTTTTATGGATTGGGCCGCCCAAGCTGAAACCGTAGTCCCAGGCACGGCGCTTTCCTTTTTCCGTCCCCTGGCTATCGTTCGTCCAACTATTGGCGTCAAACAGTTCGTTGGCTCCGTATAGGAAGCTCGACCCGTGGATCTTATTGGTTCCCGATTTCAGGTTGAACGTCATCACGCCGCCGCCGGTAATGCTACTTTGAGCATCCAGGCCGCTGGTCTGCGCTTGCAGCTCTTCCACGGCTTCCATGCTGGGGCCGCCGTCCATCGAGTCGCCGCGGATGTTCGCTGTGCCCGAGGTTCCGTCGATGGTGTAGTCCTTGGTAAACCATTGGCCGCCGTTCACCACTGCACCATACGGAGAACTGATCGGCGAATAGCCGGGGGTAATGGCGACCGCGAAGTCTTCAACAAACCGTCCTCCGCCGTAGATATTCAGCGGCAGGTCGGTTATCTGATCGCTCTTCATGTTCGTGCCCATGGATGCGGTGTCCAAATCGAGCACGGGAGTGTCGCTTGTGACAGTAACCGTGGCACTCACTGAACCCACCTGGAGCATGGTATCAATACGCGCTACTTCAGTAGAGTTCAGGGTGACAGACGAGCGCAGAACAGTCTCGAAGCCGTTCTTTTTGAACTCGACCGAGTACGGGCCTGGAACTAGGTTCGGAAGCACGTAAATCCCGTCGTGATTCGAGACGGTTTTGGTGGGCACATTCGTGCCGGTGTTCATAGCGGTGATCGCCACGTCCGGCACTACCGCGCCGGTTGAATCGGTTACGGTTCCGGTGATCGTCGCGCGGTTTACCTGAGTCCAGGCAGCCGGACTGGTCAACATGATCAGCGCTGCGAGAAGAAACAAGCAACACTCACCCAATCTCAATGTTCGTTGCATAAAACCTCCTAAGTTTTGTCGATTAGCGTAATCGACTGATCCGGTTAGCGGCCTGCCGGCCACGCTGAATTCACAAAATTCATTTCGACTGGATCGCAAAGCATCTGGACCGTTTTGTCGAGACTGCCTTTTTTGAAACGCTCCTTCAGAACACGTACTTCGCTGCAAACTGCATTTTCCTCGGTTGGGCGCTGATCTGCATGGTGCGGCCGGAATTGAAGAGAACAGCCATATTCGAGATAGGATTGCCAAAATCGAGTTTCCTTATCTCTCCTGCACATCGGCGCTACCAACCCTTTTCAACTGGACCTCGACCAAACCAACCGCTCCGGGGGTCAGCGTAACGCCGTACCCATCGGCGCGCGTTCCCGCAATCTTCTCATTAGCGGTGTAAAAAAGCGTGAAGACGTCCTTTCCTTCCTCGATCAGGCCAAGCGGAGTACGGACATCGTTGGACCATATCCCATCTCCTTTCTGCACCACCAGATGCTGGCCGGCCGACCAATGAATTCCGTCGACAGAAAACGTATAGCCGATAGAGTTCTCCCGCTCGACGTCATATACGGCCACGTAAGTCCCGTCAGCCAGCCTGGTAACAATGGGATTCTCGATGAACCGCGTTTCCATCTTCAGCGGATTCCACTGTGTGCTGCGCGTCCAAGGTCCGGCAAGTTCCGGCGCTGAAGCCAGGCCGACCTGCCATGATGAAATTGGGAGACTCTCCGTATGAGCGGTGCCATAGAATGCACACCATGTGTTGCCAGTGTTGTAAGGAAAGAACGAATCTGTCCCCTGCAAACCCTCCCACGAGTCGGAGTCTCTTCCGCGTTGCAGAATGATACCAACATCCTCGTACGGTCCGTCGATGCCATTGGGGCCGGGGGTCTTCGAAACCGCGCGCCAAATTCGTCCTTCGTGGTTGGTCAGCCATTCCCGCGAGGTGTCGGGAGCGGCCTGGTATGCAACGTAAAACAGGTTCCACCGGTTTTCTTTCGCGTTATAGACCGGCATCGGCGACCACAGAGCAGCACGCGGGTCTTTCCCCGTGAAGTCGCCGCTGGACTCAAAAAGAGTGCTCAGTCTTTGCCAGTGCACACGATCAGTGCTGACCCAGTGCGCCAGCCTCATCTTGACCCAGTGCGGGTCGCCAACCATCTCTGACGTGAATAAATGGTAGGCGCCTTTGATCTTGAGCACCCTACCACCTTCAAAACCGTACTTGTTCCCTTCGGCGCCGCTGGAGCGGATGGTCAATATCGGGCTATCGAATTGCCGGGTAACCACCAGTTCCAGGTCCGATGCAGCCGCAAAGCCCTGGAGTGGGCCAAGAACCAGGATTGCGAGACTGAGCGGCAGCATCTTCCACAAGGGCATCATTCGCTAACTCCCAAGACCAGCAATCGGCTCGGCTTGATTCCAATCGAATCAGCCACCGACTGCTTCCAGCTTCTGTTTGTAAGCGTCGGCGCAAAGCGTTTCTAGGTAATAGCGGTTATATATGCGGTTATGCGGGGTATTCAGCTGCCGTTATGACATATGAGACCTCTGCCCGACGCCGAGTTCATGGAGTTTCCGCCGGACAGACACCTTTTGTTCGCCTCTCTGAAGCCCACGCACCCATGAACCTGCTGCCGGACGCACGAACTGAATCTCCAATTGCATGGGGTTGACGGTTGTTAACGGTAATTTGCCAATCTACTCTATCTGGAAATAACCGCGATTAACGGGTGTGTTTACCGTTAGTGCCGTAGGGGATGGCGTCGGCAGCGGGACTTGACGATAACTGACGGGCGGTGCTACCGTTTGGCGTGGTGGAACGCCGCCATCAGTCCTCCGGCGACACCTGATCGAGTTCTTGCTCTCGAATTGGAATCTCCGTTGACCTCTCAGCACAGCGCTTCGCCCCTCCCCATCTCTCTCTTCGAGAAACGCGAGGAACTGCGGCGAGTCTTGGAGAGCAAGCACTTTGCCAGAGCCCCGAAAAAGACCCGTTTTCTTGAGTTCGTCTCCGAACAGGCATTTTTGGGCAACGGCGACAGCCTGAATGAGTATCTGATAGGCGTGGAAGTCTACGGCCGCGGATCAGGTTTCAATGCCCAAGAAGACCCCATTGTGCGCGTCCAAGCGCACGAGATCCGCCGGTCGCTGAAACAGTACTACAAGGAAGACGGCAAAGACAGTCTCATCCGCATCGACCTGCCCGCTGGCCATTATGTTCCCATTTTTGACAGAAATGCAGCGGAAGAGACAACCGAGACGGAACTTCTGGCCGGGCAGTCACCGTCAAAGCCACGATTCTGGATGCGGCTGCACTTCGCGCTCACATTGGCTTTGGCAGTAACCTGCTTGCTGCTTGTATTTTTTCTCGTTGCGCATGGACGACCGAACCACCAAGCCGCGCAGCCGGTTACGGCCTTGCCAGATGACCTTGAGTGGTTTTGGAGTCCGTTTCTTCCTCCGGCAAATAGCCCTGTGATCGTCATCCCCAACCATCCGCTGTTGCGCGCAGCACACGATGGGGATAGCCCCCAAACCCTGGCCAGCAGCCATGAAATACCCAAAGCTAGTCTGCCCGAGTTTCGCGATACCATCCATTTTCGAGAGTTGAAAAGATTCCTGTTTGTCCCGTCGCTCACCGACTTTACTTCCGTCGGGGAGACCTTAGGCGTAGTCCGCTTGTGCAAGATGTTCTACCGTGTCGGCCAGAACTGCAATGTGCAGCAGTCGCGTTTAGTAAATTTCGAGGAAATTAAGGGTGAAAACGCCATCCTGCTCGGAGGCAGTCAGGCCTGGAGCGGGCGTGTCTTTCTCAACGTTGAGGGCTTTCAGTTGCAAAGCGGTGTGATCCTCAACCGCAATCCGCAACCGGGGGAGAAACCCGTGTACAGACCGGAATTCGACTCGGTGACGAACCAACTAACTCAAGACTACGCCCTCGTGCTTATGCTCCCGAATGAGAAGAAAGAGAATCGTGTTCTCTTGATCTATGGTATTTACACTCAGGGCTCCCAGGCTGCTATCGAATATCTCACTGACCCCGAACAGATGCGAGAACTCCACAAGGCCTTAATCGGCCTTGCTCCCGACCACAAAACTGTCCCACCGTATTTTCAGGCATTGATCGCAACCACGGTTGAGAACTCCGTGCCCGGTACTTCAAAACTGGTTGCCGTCCGGGCGATTCCCAACTGATCAGAGAAACTATGGGACTACGAAACGCTTGTGATCCTGCCTGATTGCGAGTTACAAATCATTGCATCGCTACAGCGATGATGAGTATCCCCATTGTCCGGACATCTCCAAAGCAGTATCATTCTTCGCAGAGTAAGTACAAAGTGAAGGGCGGTTGAAAAGGATGAGGTTGTGGACGCGCAGTTGTCTTTTGCTTCTGCTAGGGGGTGCTTCTTTACCCCTTTACGGAGCTATTCACCTTCCTGCGCTCTTTGCAAATCACATGGTCATCCAGAGAGATGAGCCGGTGCATGTGTGGGGAGATGCAGCGGCAGGCGAGACAGTTACAGTAGCCTTTCGGGGAATACAACAGATATCGACCGCTGATTCGTTGGGCCGCTGGACGGTGCAACTTCCTCCTGGAGGACCCGGCGGACCCTTTGTTCTTTCCATCCACGGAACCAATGCAATCACATTGACCGATGTGCTCGTTGGAGATGTGTGGGTTGCTTCGGGGCAGTCGAACATGGGCTTCCCGTTGAGAGATGCTCAGAATGCAAAACAGGAGATAGCTGGAGCATCTCTGCCGCAGGTGCGGCTTCTGAATGTCAAGCAACGCTATGCCGACTATCCGCAAGAAGACCTGGCCGTAACAACGCCGTGGAGCGTTTGCTCCCCCGAGTCAACAGGCGACTTTTCGGCAGTTGCATTCTTTTTCGCTCGTGAACTTATGCATCGGGAACATATTCCCATCGGGATCATCGAGTCGGCGTGGGGCGGAACACCTGCCGAGGCATGGACCAGTATGCACGCGTTGTCACAAGATGCATCCCTGATGCCGGTGTTCTCGTCCTGGGCTGTCATGGCGGATGAGGAATCCGCGACTTTGCGCACAGAAAATGCAGAGCGCAAGAAGATCGAGGAGGAGAGCGGCGCAGGTGGAGATGAGAATCTCAGACTGCCATGGCACCCCGTCTTCAATGCCTGGGCGCCTGCGGCTCTCTACAACGGCATGATTGCTCCGCTGACACACTTTCCTATCCGAGGAGTCATCTGGTACCAAGGCGAGTCGAACGCGGATTCACTCCGATACCCCGTGTACGGGCGCCTCTTTCAAACGCTTATACAGGATTGGAGAACGGCCTGGTCGGAAGGCGATTTCCCGTTTCTCTTTGTGCAAATTGCCAACTACCACGCAGACGCGGAGGATCACTGGCCGGAAATTCGCGAGGCCCAGCGTGGGGCGCTGGCGCTGGCGAATACCGCAATGGCCGTGACCATCGACATTGGCGATTCGCAAAATATCCATCCGACGAATAAACAGGATGTGGGGTTCAGGCTGGCGCTCGCGGCAAGAGCCATGGTCTATCGAGAGCCGATTGAAACTTCAGGCCCGCTCTACCGCTCGATGAGCCGTGAGGGTAACGTGTTGCGTTTGTACTTTGAACACGCGGATGAGGGACTCGCAGCCAAAGGAAAACAGCTTCAGGGATTTGAGATCGCCGGAGAGGATAGAAAATTCGTTCCCGCCCAGGCCGATATCGACGGAGCAACGGTTACCTTGACGAACCCGAGCGTTCCATCTCCGACTCAGGCTCGTTATGGTTGGTCAGACGATCCTGTGTGCAATCTATTCAACAAAGCGGGGCTGCCTGCCTCACCGTTCCGCACCTCTCACCCTTAGTAGTTTGTTGAAATTCGCCATATCGCCGCGAGAGGCTTGGGGATTTGCGCTTCCGCCGGGTTGAACTCTGTTTGAATTGTGAATTTGGCCAGTATTCATGGGGCTTTGATGGGTTCCGGGGGGCTTTGCCGGAACTTGCAACTGGCTGAACAGATTGTCTGGCGCATATGCACAAAATATGCACCAGATGAAAATGGCCTCCCGCAGAGGGGAGACCATATCAAACATAACTTATTGCAATTGTTGATCTTAAGATGGAGCCGAAAGTCGGACTCGAACCGACGACCTGCTGATTACGAATCAGCTGCTCTACCAACTGAGCTACTTCGGCCTTCCTTTTGAGATTGTACCGTTGCGCCCGTCATCGGTAAAGTTTTGCGCTTTAACCCGCGCTTTCGGCTCCCCGAGATGACCATCCCGGCAAGGCTTATACCGCAGCGGGGGCAAGCACTTCGAAGTGAATCACGGGCGGATGGAGCAGTGTATTGTGAATCAGGCAATGGTGAACTGCCTGGTCAACGCCGGCCCGGTCCGCTTCGCTGAGCGCCAACGGAATCTTGACCTCGATCTTGAAGTTGTCAAGCCGCGCGGGAGGTCCAGCCTTCTCCGCCGTAGCCCGTATCTCGACTCCCTCGCGCGACAACCCTTTCTTTTTGAGGTAGGCCGAGGCGTAAAAGGCCGCGCAAGAGCCCAAAGACGCCAGAAGGAGTTCCGGAGGCGTCATACCCTCATCGGTGCCGCCGTGCTCTGTCGGCTGGTCACACAGTAGCGAGTGATTCCGCGCTTCGACCTCAAACTTCACATCTCCCCGGAGTTTTACATTCACTTCCATCGTTTCTTCCTTTCAAAATCAATCGAATTTTTACTTCATAGCAGAACGTGGGCTACCGACCGGGACGGCACAGCATCCTCCGCGCCGCGGACGGTTCCATGGCATCCGGGCCAGCACTTCGCCCATGGGACAAAAACCCGTGCATCCGGCAAAGACCAATCCGCAACCCACGAATCCCGGCAGAAGCAGCCACCACCGCGAGATGACAACCACAAGCAAAACGCCCATGGCCACCAGCAGACCAGCAGCCAGCCGCACCTGCCGCTCCAACGCCCAGCGGGAGGCCGTGGAGTGCACGACCGGGTACCCAGCCTGGAGCCAGGCCTGGGTTCCCCCTTCCAGCACAACCAGATCTTTTCCGCTTGCCGTCAGCAAGGCGCTCGCCATCCGTGCGCGTGTACCCGTCTGGCAGACCAGCACTACTGGCACGTTGGCCTCCAGGTCAGCCGTTCGCCGCTCAACCTGCTCCAGCGGAATGTTGAGGGCGCCGGGCAGATGCGCCGTGGCAAACTCCGTTGCCGAGCGAACATCCACGAGTTGAGCCGGCCTTCCTGCCGCCTGCCAATCTTTCCAGGTTTCGATGCCGATGGTACGTGCCGCCGTTCCAGACATTTTTCTCCTCTATAAGGTAGAGCGCCGATCTGCACTAAAGGATTCGCCCAGGAGGGATTATCTTTGCCACTGGCTCCTTGAAGAGAGTACCAAGTGCCCCAGCGGAGAGCGCAAGTACCCTTTACAATCGAATCCGTGAGCCAATCCTTTGAAATCGGTCCGGTCCATGTGGGCGGGGGCCAGCTATTTCTGATCGCCGGCCCCTGCGTCATCGAGTCCGAAGCGCATGTGCGCCGGATGGCCGAGGCCATTCAGCGCATCGCTGCGGACCTTGGCATTCCTTACATCTTCAAAGCCAGCTACGACAAGGCCAACCGCACCAGCGTGAAAAGCTTCCGCGGACCCGGACTGATTGAGGGCACGCGCATTCTGGGCCGCCTGGCCAAGGACACAGGCCTTCCGGTGCTGACCGACGTACACGAGCCGGCGCACTGCGCAGTGGTCGCCGAGGCCGTGGACGTGCTGCAGATTCCGGCGTTCCTTTGCCGCCAAACCGACCTGCTGGTGGCCGCGGGCAAGACTGGCCGCGCCATCAACATCAAGAAGGGCCAGTTCGTGGCCCCTTGGGACATGACGCATCCGGTCGAAAAGGTCCGCTCGACGGGCAATGAGCGCGTCTTCCTGACTGAGCGCGGAGCCTGCTTCGGCTACAACACGCTGGTGGTGGATTACCGCTCGCTGCCGGTGATGCGGCGGCTCGCGCCGGTGGTCTTTGACGCGACACACTCCGTGCAACAACCCTCGGCAGCCGATGGAGTGAGCGGTGGCCAGCCGGAGTTCATTCCGCTGCTGGCGCGGGCCGCGGTGGCCGCGGGCATCGACGGCCTCTTTTTAGAAGTGCACGACGACCCAGCCAACGCCAAGTCCGACGGCGCGAATGCACTGGATTTGAAGCTGCTGAAGCCGCTGCTGGAAAAGCTGTTGGCGATACAGAAGGCGGCAGGTGCGGATTGAGTGCGGGTTCGTGGTTTTCCACTCTTGCGCTAGAAAGATTTCGTATGAATGGGCATCCGACTCCTAACTTAGATGTTTCCAGCCTCGAATATGTTTCTGAGTGTATGTCTGCCAATCAAGGGGTGGCCGACGGCTATTTTCGCGCTCGAGAATGTTTGCGAGGTCAATGAACCAACGCCGAAGTAAGGAATCGGTTGCGAAATCATCCGTACCACCATGTTTGGGCGGGTATATCATTCCTCTGCCCAAGACAAGAATGCGATCTATCAGGCTAGGCTCACATTCTTCTGTCTCCGCGACTGCCCTTACCCGATTCCATTCCTTCATAAGCCAATCCTTACCCTTAAGGTCCGAGTTGAAGGCGAATATCGTACGAAAGCAGCGGAATGGAGACAATGGCTGTTTTGTGTTTCGCACCTTAGACGTAAGCGAACTAACGTCTGATCTATGCTCTGCCAAGGTAAAACTGCGTTTGAAAGGCTTAAGTAGGTTGATCTTCTTTGCTGCGATATACGACTTGCTCAAATGAGCTTTGGTGAGGATGCTCTTGACCTCAACGCAACCGAGCAAGGATTCCGCCGGAAGCCAAAGCGGGTTGTCGGACAGGACCGCATTCCTAACCTTGTCAAAAATGACAATGTCCGTCTCTCGGGAATGGAGATCCTGATAATCAACAATCTCTGCATTGCATCGGACTCCGTATTTCGAGGGCAACCTCATTGCGAGAAAATCCGCAACGCTCTGCGCCCTAGAATTTCCCTTGATGCCAGTGTGGATTGTTTTGCTGCTCTTCGCAAAAGCAGCGAGAAGATTGCGTTCAGCTTCCTGAAACACATTCTCGACTGATTCGTTCTTGTACCGTGCACTGCGGGACATAGAACCTTACCTACTCTTGGAAAAGATAAACATAATCATAGATCATCGATACTGAGGTTTGTGATCATGGATAAACTAGACAGCGCGAATCTCCATCGTCTTCCCCAGCGCCTTCAGCGCCAGCGCGATGCCGTCGATCTTGGTGGCGTGGTGCAGGCTGGTCAGCCGGGTCACCTCCTGCGGCGTCACCTTCAACCGCCGCGCCAGTTCCGCCGGACGAACCTTCTGTGCCACCATTTCATTCAGAAGCAGCACTTTCGCGGAGAGGCTGGCAGGAAGTTCGATCATATGCTGGCCGCGCTTGGGCTTCGACGGCGCTGGAATCTGCCGTCCCGATTCCAGATACCAGTCCAGAGCCGATTCCAGAACATCGGCAGCGTGCCGCTTTGTGTCCTCAACGTCCTCGCCCTGGGTGATTGCCTCGGGGATGTCAGGGAAGGTGACGACGTATCCGCCTTCTTCGGCCAACTCGAAATTTGCAGGATATTTCAACATCTCCGCTCCTATTTCAGCTCCAGTTGCTTTTTGATGGCCGCAATGGTTCCGGTCTTCATTTCCTTGCTGTGCATCGGCAGGTAAGAGATTTTTCCGTTCAATTCCACCCTCAGGTGCGAGCCTTTGCCGGGCGAGAAGGTTGCCCCCTGCGCCGCCAGCCATCGCTTGAACTCGCTGCTCTTCACCTCCCGAGTATACGCATTTTTGCTTATATTGTCGATAGGAATGTATTGAACGCGGAACGCCATGAGCTTTCCCCGCCTGATAGCATTTTCGTATGCTTTTGACTCCGATTCGCACCTCTATGCGCGCTGGGTTGGTTGCTGGCGCTGTTCTGATTGCCTCAATTGGGTTCAGCCTTTCTTTTGCCGTGGCGCAGGACGCCGCAGGCAAGGAGCCGGGGCACGCACGCATTGAAGAGTTGTTGAGGGGGCTCAGCCGCGGCCATTCCTTCGGGCAGGTGGCGATTTCCCCAGACGGCAAGCGGCTGGCGTGGATTGAGTTTGCACGGGAAGGCGCGGAGATTCGCGTCGCGCCACTGGACGATTTATCCAAAGGCAGGCTGGGCAAAAGCGAACGGGTGACGGCGGCTGACAAACCAGAGCAGTACTGCCAGGAGGGCCAGATCGTGTGGTCCCCGGATGCGCAAGCACTGGCGTTCTTCTCCGATTGCGCCAAGCCGGGGCAGCCGGAGCTTTATCTGGCTCGGCAAGGCAAGCCGTCGCAGCGGCTGACGGAGTTGAAGGGCTACACGGAGGCTCCCGCCTTTTCGCCCGATGGAAAGAGCGTGGCCTTTTTATATGTGGAAGGCGCAACGCGTGCAGCCGGGGCGCTGGCGGCGATGAAGCCTCCGGCGGGAGTGATCGGCGAAGACGGCGTGGAGATCCAGCGGGTGGCCATTGCAGCGGTGGATGCGGGCAAACCGGCAGCCCCTGTAATGTCCACGCCGGAGAATCTCCACGTCTATGAATTTGATTGGCGACCGGATTCCAAGGCGCTGGCCTACGTGGCCGCTAACCCGCCAGGGGAGAACAACTGGTGGGTAGCCAAACTCTATACGCAGGAGTTGGACGGCGCTCCCAAGGTCATTTTTGCGCCTGCCGTGGCGGCTGGGGCGCTGCATGGGTTGCAGGTTGCCGTGCCGCGCTGGTCACCAGACAGCAAGGTGATCGCCTTCATCGGCGGACTAATGAGTGATCAGGGAGTGACGGGCGGCAATGTGTGGATGGTCTCCACGGCAGGCGGCACACCCCGCAACCTCACTCCGCAACGCGCGGCCACGGCGTCCTGGATGGAGTGGGATGATGCGAGTCACATCTTCGTCAGCAGTCTCCAAGGCGGCAACTCGCAACTGGCGCGTCTCGATCTCCAGGACGATTCCACAGTCGCAGACGGCACAGCCAGCTTCGAAGCGCCGCTCTATGACATTCCGGCAACGGCCGGAGATGGACGGCTGGAGATGAGCCTGTCCTTTGCGCGAAGTCAGGAGACGCGGAATCATGAGCTGTTTGCCTTTACGGCCAGCAGCTTCGACCAACCGCCGGAGATCTACATGACGCGCACGACTGGCAAAACGGCAACCAGCCTCTCGGCCCTCACCCAGGTCACGCACCTGAACGACGGCGTGGAACCAGCCTGGGGATACTCCGTTTCTCTGACCTGGAAGAGTGACAAGTTCCATGTGCAGGGCTGGCTTACCTTGCCCAAAGAGTATGATCCGGCAAGAAAATATCCGCTGATCGTCATGGTGCACGGAGGGCCGGCCTCAGCGGCGGGGTCGCGCTGGAGTGCAGGCGGCCTGAGCGCGGCGGCATTTTCGGCGTTGGGCTATTTTGTGTTGCAGCCAAACCCCAGGGGCAGCTTTGGACAGGGTGAGGAGTTTACCCAGGCCAACCGCAAGGACTTCGGCTATGGCGACCTGCGAGACATCTTGGCGGGGGTGGACACGGTCGAGGCCAAGTACCCGGTGGACCCCAACCGCGTGGGCCTGACCGGCTGGAGCTACGGCGGATTCATGACCATGTTCGCCGTAACGCAAACCCAGCGGTTCAAGGCAGCGGTGTCTGGCCCAGGCATCTCCAACTGGCAGAGCTACTACGGCGAGAACTCGATTGACCAGTGGTTGATTCCCTACTTCGGCGCGCCGGTCTACGACGACCCGGCGGTGTATGCCAAAAGCTCTGCGATCAATTTCATCCAGACCGCGCAGACACCCACGCTGCTGGTGGTGGGCGACCGGGACGGCGAGTGCCCGGCGCCCCAGTCCTACGAGTTCTGGCACGCTCTGAAAGCCCGGAATGTACCCACGCAGCTGGTTGTGTATCCGAATGAGGGGCATATGTTTGCTGACCCGATCCACCGCCGGGACGTAATCGAGCGGGCTGCAGAGTGGTTTGCCCACTATCTACCGCCTGCGCCCTAGAATCTGCTCGCCATTCGAGACCGGCGGAGTCTATGAAAAAGCGGGAGCGGGAGAATCGCTTCGCCGGCCTTCAGCCGGGAACCACCCCGTCCTGATACACTTTTCTTTGGAGTTTCGAGAGCGCGTTTCGTCAGCCAGTTGCAGGGAGAGTGGCACGCCGGGAGCCGATCATTTGAGCGGATTTCCCGGTGGCAGACCATCCATGGCGGGTTGACGGGCCGCTCCAGAGAGTGCCTTTTCATTTTTCGCCGCCTTTATTGGATGCCGTGCAAGAGAACTCTTTCGCAAAGAAAGGGTCACTCGCCATCGGCAAACTCGGGCGGCGGCGATGGGAAGTCTGCTCGTAACCCAATTTTCCCGATCGTATCGGGAGGGACCGTTCCGCGGTTCGACAAGGCGGGGCGGGGAGGATTCATGCGGCGGTTCTTGACGCTTGTTTGCTTGTTGTGCCTGGCTATTCCAGCCGGGATTTCGATTTCCGGCTGCACCCGCAACCCGGGCGAGAACTACTGCAATGGCCTGGGTTACGGGATGAAGATCACGGATGTGGCCTCGATCACGCTACAACCCGCGACCGTTGGCATCTCTATGGCCTTCGGACAGACGCGCCAGATAGGTTCGCCTTCGGCCGTGACCTGCAAGGGTACGACGGCCAGCGCCAGCTCGTACAGCTATGGCACCACCAACAACCAGTTGGTGGACATCACGCCGGGCGGCAATATCTGCGCTGGCACGTGGAACCGGAACTCTGGCGGCGGCATCGCCGACTATACCATCTGCAGCAAGCCGGATCCATTGCCCTCGACCGGCGGTCTGCCCTATGCCACGGCCTACATCACGGCCTCTGCTCAATCGGTGACCTCCAATCCGGTGCAGGTGTATGTGCATGCCCAAGTGACCTCTGTCAGCCTTGTCACGTCTCCCTTATCCGGATCCGCGCAGCAGTGCTTTTCACAGGGCACCAAGGCCACGCTCGACGCGCAGGCCTGCTACAGCGAAGACATCCAAGGCCAGCCCACGAATGTACTCCTCTGCGCTCCGGCTTCGGTGACAAGCTCTTCATCTTCCACGCTGGCCTGCCCCTTGCCAATCGTCAATGGCCAAACGGTGTCTCGGACCTCGATTCCCACCTGTACGGCCGCCATCGGTACGCTCAGCTACGCAGTCGGCACCTCCAACGTCGCCTCCATAGCCACCAACACCACCACAGACCAGGTAACCATCACCGCCGAGGAGCCAGGCACTACCGTCATCACCGCGTCGGTGGCCGACTCGGGTTCTTCCGCCGGTTACTTCTCCGCCTGCCCGCCGGCATCCATCTCATTGACTCTGGCAAACTTGCAGACCTCGGGGACCATTACCCAGGGCGTGACGCAGAATCTGGTCACCAAGATCACTGACACTTACGGAAATTCCATCTCAGGCCTTACCCTCACTTACCAGTCGACCGACCCGATGGACATTTCGGCGAGCAGCGCCGGAGCCATCACAACCTCCTACCCCGGCGTGGCTTCAATTTATGCTCTCTGCCAGCCGCCCAGTTGCAATCCGGCCCCCATTAATGAGGTTGGCATCTACGGAACCGGCCTACCCGTTACCTCCAACCCGGTCACGATCACCACCCCCGGCACAGCCAGCAACTACGTCTGGTTTTCGGCTCCCGGCCAGTCGCAATACATCATTCCTGTCGAGTTACTCACCGGCACAGTCGGCTCCACATCTCGCCTGCCTTACGTGCCCAATTCGATGGTGATGGATCGGATGGGCAACAATCTATACCTTGGTTCCCAACACGAGTTGATGGTTTACAACACCTCCTCCGGCGCGCTCACCACTCAGAACACCGGCGTTCCCGGCGTGGTGCTTGCCGTATCGCCGAACAACTCGCAGTTGCTCATCAACGACCAAGTGCGTCAAGTTTTCTATCTCTACAACATCTCCGGCAGCACCTACACGACCTATGGCGGCATGGGCAA